>Ga0315905_10000183_pt1 | contig 68644 bp, 72 predicted proteins | sample LakEriMetagenome_5_FD_203522 | JGI IMG/M metagenome (GOLD analysis project Ga0315905, IMG submission 203522) | Freshwater fungal communities from buoy surface, Lake Erie, Ohio, United States - Buoy 4 MA121 | ecosystem: Environmental > Aquatic > Freshwater > Lake | place: USA: Lake Erie, Ohio...
GAGTCGTTGCTATGAAAAAGATTACACGATTGTTACTGGCTGCATCATTGCTTGTAATTGGAGTGAATTCAGTTATTGCAGAAGAAATAAAAGGTCTTGAAATAAAGAGTGTGTTCAGTAGTGATAAAGCAGACGGTAGCATCACAACACTTCAATCAGGAGCAACGGTTCCAAGTAAAGCAAGACCAGCAAGGGTAGTTTATGTTATCCAGGGTGGTAATCTTGAGAGGATTTATCCTGACGGGAAAATTGTAAAGAAACAATACAAAGATGGTGATGCATTCTATTTGGATAAACCAGCAGATACTGCTGCTTACGCTATTAAAAATACAGGTAAAAAAGATTTCAAAGCGTTTACTGTCAATATTAAATAAATTGTAGCGGTCACTTTGCCAGTGATTTTTCGATCACTGGCAGTTTTTATACTTTGAACTTAATCATTCACATTGATACAAACAGAGCCTGTAAATTATTCTGTGTAAATACCGACGGAGCAGTTATTTGTGATCGGGCAGCCGATCACCAAATTCAATCATAAATCGATTCAACGCCATTCTCCAATTCTGAATCGGCATAGTCCATTTTTTAGAAGCCTGCGCAATGGCCAGGTAAATCACCTTGCGCGCCGAGTCATCGCTGGGGAAGACCTTGCGGCGTTTCGTGGCCGTGCGAATGACGCTGTTTAGGGATTCGATCGCATTGGTTGTATAAATCGCTTTACGGATTTCAGGCGGGTTTTCGTAGATCGTCCGCAGGTTCGGCCAATGGGTCGTCCACGATTTCGCAATCTGCGGATACAGGGCATTCCACGTTTGCCCAAACCGCTCCAGCTCAGAGACTGCCTGATCTTCGGTCACGGATTGGTAAATTCGCTTCAAATCGCTGGTGACGCCTTTGTAGTCCTTCCAGGAGACGTAACGCAAACTGTTACGTACCATGTGAACGAGACACAGCTGAATCCGGGTTTGTGGATATTCGACCGCAATCGCATCAGGGAATCCTTTGAGGCCATCCACGCAGGCAATTAGCATGTCTTGCACGCAACGGCTTTTGAGTTCAGTGAGAACCGAGAGCCAGAACTTGGCGCCCTTGTTATCCGACATCCACAGCCCCAGATAAATCGATTTGTTCACGACCCGCATGTTGTCTCGGATCTTAATCACAATGCAGTCCAGATAAACAACTGGATAGACCGCATCCAAGGGACGCGATTGCCACGTCGTAATCTGCTCGAGCACGCGGTCGGTGACTTTGGGGATGAGCGTAGCAGAGACATCGGGATCGTACATCTCCTTGAATGCTTAGACGATTTCTAGCGTACTTAGCCCCTTGACATACAGGGTGAGAATTTGATCGTCCATTTGGGTGAGCCGCGTTTGATGCTTACGCAGCAGCTGGGGCTCGAACGAGCCGTCCCTGTCGCGCTGACTCAGAATCTCGACCCCGCCATGCTGACTTTTAAGGCGTTTGGGCGTTGCACCGTTGCGGGCGTTGCCCTTTGACAGTTTGCTATCGCCGTGCTTCTCGTAGCCCAGATGCTCGGTTAATTCGGCGCCAAGCGCCGTCTCGACCGTTAATTTGAGCAGCTCGCGGGACACGGCGTTGAGATCGGCCTCAGTTTTAATATCTTTGGCCAGTTCGGCCGCTAACGCCTGTAATTTGCTGCGTTCCATGGTTGTGCCTTGCATGACGGTCCCTCAGTGAGAGGTTAATAGGCCGTCGGCACTTACACAATTTTATTTACAGGCTCCGGGCAGCCACTGCTGTTTCCGTTGCTATTGAACAGCCATCATTCGGTCAGGTTCGTGTTTCTAACGAACTACGTAAGCGCGGCGTCTTTGTCTCTCCTTCTGGCGTGCGCGATCTGGCTACGCCGTGATCTAGAATCATTCAAGAAGCGACTGACTGCGTTGGAGCAGCATGTTGTGCAGACTGAGCGGTTTCCGCTTTTTCGGCGATAGTCACCCGATGCAGCAAACGGCGGTGCCCTTCATAGCCGCCCGTGGCAGCATGAACCAGACAGCGGTTATCCCACATCACCAGCATATTGGCTGACCAGGTGTGGCTATATACAAACTCGGGCTGGCTCTGATGATCAAATAAAGCCAGCAACAGTTCTTTGACCTCAGCCGGCTCGGTGTCTTCGATGCCGATGGTGTAGCCGGGGCTGACGAATAAAGCGGTGCGCCCGGTCTCCGGATGAACACGTGCAATCGGGTGCGAGCGCGTCTTGAGGGCCGAATCATCAAAACGGATCAACATCGAACGACCTGCGCTGCGATCCTGTGCGCCATACGCACCGTCACGCGCATACCCCAACCGCGCCGAATGCACTCCGATTTTTCCTTTCAGGCGGGATTGCATTGCATCAGGCAACGCATCCCAGGCATCGTACTGATTAGCAAACAAGGTATTGCCGCCAATGGGCGGAATGATATTGCCAAACAAGACCGTGCCCGCTGGCGGTGTTGGCAGAAAACTCCAGTCCGAGTGCCAGGTCTCGGCAAAAATTTTTGTCTTCTCATCGGGTTCGCGTTTTACCTGCACCACATGCGGATGCCCCGGCATCGCCTCAATATAGGGATCCTCACCGAAGGGTCCCATGTAGTGGGCAAAACGCTCAAGATCCTCAATCGATATAGCCTGATCAGGAAAAGCAATTACCTGATGGTCAAGCCAAACCTGCCGAATTGCAGCGACAGTGGCGGATTCCAAAGCGCAGGTGAGATCAACCCCTCGTACCAATGCGCCGCAGGAGGCCTCGCATCGCTGCACTGACAAAGCTGGCATTGTGCTATTGATAGACATCGGTCTGGCTCTCCTTTAATTTTGCAACGATCACAGAGCCGTCATGCTAACTCCGATTTAAAATCAGATAAAAAAATTTTGCTTTCAGACCATACTGACTTGCCCCGATATTTTCGGACCAGCCGGAATTTGAGATGAAAGCTCCCTGCAAAGGGGGAGCAATGAAGAAGAGCCGATACAGCGACGAACAAATCGTCCGGACTTTGCGTGAGGCGGACAAGGATCCGGTACCCGAGGTGGCCAAGCGGCACGGCGTTTCCCGCCAGCGGTAAAACAACGCAACGCTGATTGCCAGCTCCCGGCACAGATCCGGAACTTTGATCCAGGCCTCGGACCGCTTCAGGGCATCCATTATCGGACTATCAATGAATCTCGACCTCTTCATGTAGAACTTCTACATTGAGAAAATTCTACTTCAGACATCCGCTAACCTGAGGAAGGATTACCATATTCGCGGCGTAACAAATTAATATCTACTAATCGCTGAAAACTGCTGAACAAAAATCTAGGTACCTAGTCATATGTGCCTTTGACTACAGGGACTTGCTAAGAGGAGTTAATTAACCAAAGTTGTACTTCAATGTTGAATTCACCCAATAAAAATTTGTTCTAAATTAAATAATATAAATGTCTCATTGAACAAGGCGCGATTTTTTGCTGGAAAATTAATGTTAATAAAAAATGTAACCAATATAAAAAATATTAAATTAATGGACTTATCTGCAGATTTAGATCTGCCACTGTCCGAATTGTAATCATCGCCCGCTGCCCCACCCGTCTGTCTACATCGACGAATCCAGCGGCTTCTAATCGGGCTAATCTATCGCGGTAGGCATCCTGCGAAACACAGAAACTTCTACTCACAGCAAGTCTCGTTAGTGCGCCCACATACTTCCGCTCTCCTTAAGCCCTTGCAGTCTGGCTTTAGATACTCGATATATGGTCGCCCAAAATTATCTCACCGATTTATGCCTTTTGTGCCTTCACATCTAGTGACATTAACCCATGTGTCTGGAGTGGTGGGTGTTCGAGCAACGCTGCTTCCAATGGTTCAGTACCCCAACCCGGGCGGTCTGGCATCAACAAATTACCATTCTTGTATTCAGGCACATGACTATAAAGTTCATGGTCCCAGGCGATGCGATCAATATCCACTTCCATGATTCGAAAATTTGGTATTACCGCGCAAAAATGCGCATTCATCATTGTGCACAAATGACCGTAAAAATTATGGCAAGCCACATTAATTTCAAATGCCTCGGCCGCTGCAGCAATTTTCAGTGACTGCCAAACACCGTTCCATGGTGTGTCTACAATAGCAATATCTATGGCTTGCTCGCGGAAGAATGGCAAAAACTGTTGCAATCCGATAAGTGTCTCGCAAGAGGCAATAGGGTGCGGGCTTCTGGCTCGGATGGTGGCCAATGCTTGAGGATTGAGCATGTCCAGTTCTACCCAAGTTAAATCGAAATCGGCAATAGCGCGGATGATTTCCAGATACCCTTCGGTCTTGGCATTGAAGTTCAAATCCAGCATGATGTCCATGTCCGGGCCAGCACCTTCTCGCATGACTTGCAAATGATCTTGCAAACCACTCAGGACTTTCCGAGAGACATTCAGTTCGGGAGAAAACGGCGTGCCGAAGCCGGGTACCCAGCCTTGAATCCTGTTGTTTTCATAACTGAATATATTAGTTTTTAAGCCAGTAAAGCCCTTGGCTTTGACTTCAGAAGCTAGGGAGCGAACATCATCTTTGGTTGTCACCACTGGTTGATAAAAAGGTGCGCGAGAGGCACGCCAAGTGACGCAATGAGACCAATACACGCGTAATTCGTCGCGAATCTTTCCCCCCAGTAATTCATAACAGGGAACTTGCAATACTTTCGCTTTGGCGTCGAGCAAAGCATTTTCGATGGCGCCTAATGCCTGACCGATCACTCCGCCCGAACCGGGGCGCGTCACACAATGCAAATCGCACCAGATCTTTTCATGCTGCATGACAGACTGACCTATCATGCGACCTCCTAGTTGGCGGATGACAGTACCAACTCCAGGTGAGCCAAAGCCTTCATCAAATTCGCTCCATCCTACGATGCCGCCCTCGGTCACGATTTTAACGAAATAGTAATTGCGCCATCCTGCGCTACATGAAAGTGTGTCAACCGAGGTAATACGTGAATTTTGAAGCATGGCAGTAATTCCTTTTCATCCGTTTTATAACGGAAAAGCAATTAAATTGATTGTTCCAATAGCGGGAGCGCAGGTTACTTGGGGGTTTGAAAATCAAACAATATTTTTAACTTGCAATCGATGTCGGTATTGATGCTATGTTCAGCATTAGGATTCATCAAAATTTACTTTAACAGACAATCCAATATAAAAAAGCGCCTAAACAAACATTTAGGCAACGGGGCAGATAAAGACAATATCTCAGCCGGGGTTGAGCCCAAACAGTGAGCTTCGACGGATGCGAAGTTCTTCTTGTAGACGGAGTACCCGGCGCGCTTCGCGCGCCCGGCCTTGCAAAAGGCCTCTTCGGAGGAAAAACTGGAGTCAGAAATTTCTACTGAATGCCGGGACTAATTTGGGTACAGGGTCACCCAAGAGGCCTTCCTTGCCTCGTCGTACCATGCCTTCAGGGCTTGCTCGGCATCGGCGCTTATCGGCTCTTTACGAGCTGGTCAAGGCAGCGAGAGGTACGTAGAAAAATCAATCAGTTCGATTCCGGCCCCGCGCCACCAAGATAAATCAACCGCTCACAGTACTCAGACTAGTAGGAACCCATGAAGTCTTTTTTACCAATCTCGACACCGTTGTGCCGAAGAATGTTGTACGCGGTCGTAACATGAAAGAGAAATTGTGGTGTGCCGTATTTCAAAGCGTAGTCGTCAACAGTTAGCTTTTTCTCTTTTGGTGTACCTGGGCGCAAAACAATCTCTTTTACCGCGCTGTCATCAAGTTGCACAGCGGAAAAAGCGCCAATGACTTCCAGCGTTTTCGAAATGCGGTTTTGTAGCTCGGAAAAACTTTGCTCGGTGTCTTCGTAGGTGGCTACTTCAAGGCCAGCGATGCGCGAAGGAACACTTTGGGCAAAATCGCAGGCGATTTGTACTTGACGTACTAGCGGCAGCATGTCTGGGAATAAGCGTGACTGCAATAAAGTGACCGGATCGAATTTTCGCTGTTCTGCGTACTCTTCACCTTTTTTTAGCACGTCGCTGAGTGCTAAAAGCATCTGCTTAAAAACAGGAACCGTAGCTGAATAATGAGAAATTGACATGGGTTTTCCAATTGTTTATGACTGTTGAAGACGAAGAAAAAAATATTACGATTAAAAAATTAACTTCTATTGTTGAAACAGTAGTGTCCCAACGTTTTCACATTAGGGCGTCATAAGTTAATGATTTACCTTGGCTTTTCAGTCTGGTCTCGATTTGAACGTCGACACCATGATTTATTGTCCTTTGCGCACACAAGCAAAGGACCGCCATGAACCAAGGCAAGCTGGTTTTTTCTCAACTCATGGCTTTTCTGCCAATGAGTACTTTTCGCCGTTGCGTCGCCAAGCACCGCGGCGATCACAAGGTCCAGAACTTCAGCTGCATGGATCAGTTTTTGACCATGGCTTTTGCCCAGTTGACCTACCGAGAATCCCTGCGCGATATCGAAATCAACCTGCGTGCCCAAGCCAAGCGGCTCTATCACATGGGACTGCGTTGCAAGACCGTCTCTCGCAACACCTTGGCCAATGCCAACGCCACCCGACCTTGGCAAATCTACGCCGACTTCGCCCAGCATTTGATCGCCACGGCGCGGCCTCTGTATGCACAAGATCCGTTGGCGATCGATTTGGATGCCACAGTCTACGCCTTCGATGCCACGACGATCGATTTGTGTCTGTCGGTCTACCCGTGGGCGCCGTTTCGGGCGCACAAGGCAGCTATCAAACTGCACACCTTGCTCGATTTGCGCGGCGCCGTACCCACATTCATTCACATAAGCGACGGCAAGACGCACGAGGTCAACCTTGGACCACTTGAACATCAAACCCGGTGCTTATTACCTGCTCGGTCGGGGTTATCTGGATTTCAAGCGACTGTTTGCGATTCATCAGTCGCATGCTTTTTTTGTAACGCGCGCCAAGTCCAACACCCAGTTCAAACGCCGCTATTCGCATCCGGTGGATCGCGCCAACTCGAATCTCGTGTTCGACCAGACGGGTGTGCTGACGGTTTTCTATTCCAGCCAAGACTATCCCGTCACGTTGCGCCGCGTGGTGGTCAAGGACGAGACGGGCAAACGTATTATGTTTTTGACCAACAACTTTCCTCTCAAGCCCGAATTGATCGCAGACTTGTACCACCAGCGATGGCAGGTCGAACTGTTCTTCAAATGGATCAAGCAGCATCTGCGGATCAAGACGTTTTTTGGTTCGAGCGAGAACGCGGTCAAGACGCAAATCTGGATCGCGGTCTGCACTTATTTGCTGATCGCTATTGCCAAAAAACGTCTCCGATTGCCCAATAGTCTTCATGAAATTTTACAAATCTTGAGTCTGACCATGTTTGAAACAACACCGATAAATCAATTACTTATGCCACCCGATCCCAAAAAATTTTCTGAATTTGAGCATACAAAGCTCTCCCTGCTATGAAAAACGATGGGACACTACTGAGAGCGATTAGTTCCTTACTAGTCATAATCGCACATTACGCACCATACACACCGATATCAACGTACCCAGCCCTGCTTCTGGCACCAAGAAAAAATTTCGGAATGGCAACGGCATGAAAATGCGCGGGGCTGGCCAACAGATCGGCCAGTTCACGCATAGCTTATGTTGGTTGGACCGAAACGCAGAGGGACATGGCTTGGCACAAAAGCCCAACTACGCTAAGCTTCCAAAATGCCGAGATGCTACCGACCGAGCAAGATGCCCTGCTAATCCGCAGGTCTTTGGTTCGAGTCCAGGTCGGGGAGCCACAGAACACAAAAGCCCGCAAACGAAAGTTTGCGGGCTTTTTCGCTTTTGAGTGCGAGATCATGTACTGCCCGCCTCCCTGCTTGCTCTTGAGTCGCATTCTCAGCATAATTTGGCAATGCGCCCATCTACAGCCCTTGAACGTCACCGTGAGGCGATCGTCCAGATCGTAGAGAGTCATAACGCCCTCAACCCCCGTGTTTTCGGCTCAGTAGCGCACGGAACAGATAGCGAAGACAGTAACCTCGATATCCTGATTGATTCAACTCCCAAAACATCATTAATGGATGTAGCGAAAATTCAAATCGAGCTCGAAGCGATTCTGGGCGTGAAAGTGGATGTTTTGATACCGAACGCACTACCTGATAGTTTTCGACATATTGTCTTGGCAGAAGCGGTTCCGGTATGAGCAAAGCCTCACGCGTGCCCGACTACTTGGAGCACATACTTTCTGCGATCATACAACTTCGTAAGGGGTAGACTAAAGGCACAAAGCAATAGTTCTAGCTGGGCAAATTTAGTCAAAGGCTTTCATGATGAGCCATTACATATTCACGAGGCTAATCTCACTTGTATTCAAAAAAATACGTTCCCCGACTTTGGATTAGCTGCAGTTTATGTATTGGACTAGCCATGAGCTGCTCCATCTTGGCTCAGCCTAAAGAAAAAAATACCGTAGTTGGCTCAAAGCGGTTTACGGAAAGCTACGTACTTGGAGAAATAATTAATGTCACATTAAGAGATGCTGGGGTGCAAGCTGTGCACCGACAAGGTCTAGGCAATACTGTAGTTGTTACCCAAGCACTCACAACGGGTCAGATTGATGTTTACCCAGAATATACCGGCACTATTCTGCGCGAAATACTAAAGCGCCCAGAAATCTATGCCTCGCTGAACGAACTTAATACGTGGCTTAAACCTAAAGGGTTAAAGGTGGCGATACCGCTAGGCTTTAACAATACCTACGCACTCGCGATCAGAGCCGAGCAAGCAAGAGCGCTAGGTCTTAGGCGAATAAGTGACATCACAAACCTAGCAGCAGAGCAGCAATCTTCTCTTCGGATTGCCTTATCGCCAGAGTTTAAGACTAGGACTGATGGCTGGCCTGCGCTTGTGCAGGCTTACAATCTGAAAATAAAATCTGAGAAAGTGCTTGAACATGGCCTAGCCTATGACGCTCTAGTGAGTGGTGACGCCGATATTGTAGACGCCTACTCTACAGACGCAGCGATTGCGCGAAACGACCTAGTTTTATTAGAAGATGATAAACAGGTATTTCCGCGCTACGATGCAGTACTTTTAATGCGATCTGATTTTGATGAGAAGCCTCTACAAAATTTAGCGGGGAAAATAAATGAAGCAACAATGGCAAAGCTCAATGGACTAGCCGAGTCTGGCCTTAGCTTTGAAAAAGTGGCGCGAGGATTTTTACATGCATCTGCTGATGATCAAAATAATCCTACGCACCTCTCAAGGTTTTTTAAGTTACTTTTGGCTCCAGATTTTTTTAGTGCTCTTAGAAATCACGTTCTGCTGGTGGTTATCTCCTCAGCCATGGCTTTTTTAGTCGGAATTCCTCTCGGCATTCTTGCTCACCGTCGCTCCCGATATACGCGTTGGATTCTAGGGGGGGTAAGTATTTTGCAAACCATACCCTCGCTTGCATTGCTGACTATTTTGATTGCGGTTTTAGATCAAATAGGTGCTGCCCCAGCTGTAGTGGCCTTATTTATTTATGGCCTGTTACCGATTGTTAACGCAACCTACATTAGCTTGGTGGAAGTTCCATCCAACCTGAAAGAGGCGGCTTCGGCTCTTGGTTGTAAAAAATGGCAATTATTATTTCTTATTGAGCTCCCATTTGCTAAACCAATCATCATGACTGGTGTAGCGTCGGCAACCGTAATTAGTGTTGGAACATGTACCATAGCAGCACTAGTAGGCGCGGGTGGATTTGGTGATCGAATAGTAGCTGGACTTGCTGTAAACGATCAGGCTTTAATGCTTGCTGGAGCGATACCTGCAGCCGTTTTGGCACTACTCGCTCAGGTCATTTTGACCCCAAAAAGTAGGCTGGAAAACGTTTAGTCAACAAGTCCTTAAGACCAGGCATTAGCGAAACCTGCATGGATTAAAGCGTTTTGGACACCATCCCCAAAGCCCGAGATCTCAAATCAATGCAAACGGTGGCTACGATGTGCGCGCGGCAGTCGCTGGTGCTGCCAGCCAAGGAAAGACAGCGCATCGCGTCGCTAAACAACTCACTGCTCAACCAAGCAGCTAGGCAGAGTATACCCGCCGCTACGCTCGCCGGAACGGGTTGCCGATCTGAACTATAATTTCAAAATAACTTTCTCCTTGGATTCTTTTCATGCGTCAATTTTTCTGCGCGGCCGCACTGCTACTGGCCTCCACGTTTGCGTACGCCCTACAAATCGTGCCCTACACTCCCGAAAAACATGCCGCACTCCAGCAGGCTGGTCAGCCGCATGCGCTGCACTTTCATGCCGACTGGTGCGGCACCTGCATCGAGCAGGAGCGTGCGCTCGACACTCTCAAGGGAGACAAATTACTCGCCGGTGTGACGCTGCTGGTGGTCGACTATGACAAAAACAAGCCACTACGAAAGCAATTGAAAGTGGCGTTGCAGTCGACCTTTGTGGTCTTCAAAGGTCCCAACGAAGTTGCCCGAAACGGCGGCGAAACCCAAGCCAGCGCCATCAAGTCCCTGCTCGCCAAAGCACTCTAAGCATGGGTGAACTCGGTCTAGCGTTGATCGCCGGCGCACTGACCACGCTCAATCCTTGCGTGTTCCCGATCCTGCCGCTGGTAGTGGGTTCGGCCGTGCAGGACAGCCGCCTCGCGCCACTGCTAATGGGGGCCGGCATGGCCATAGCCTTTGCCCTGCTCGGCCTACTCACGGGCCTTCTGGCAGGCGCCTCCGGCTTTGATCAGGATCTCGTGCGACAAGTGTCGGCGGTAATGATGATCGTCTTCGGTCTGGTGCTGCTGCTACCGCAGGCAAAGGCCGTGTTTGCGCGCCTGATCTCGCCCCTGGCTAACCGTGCGTCGGCACTCGGTACGCAGCTGGACGCAAGCCGAACGTCGGCAACGGGCGGCGCAGCGCGTTCACTAGGGATGGGCGTATTACTTGGTTTTGTCTGGACGCCTTGTTCCGGCCCGCTGCTGGCTTCCACGCTCACGCTGGCTGCCACCGGTGGCGCTGCCAGCGCCACGCTGATACTGGCCGTCTTTGGTCTTGGCGCGGCGATACCGCTGATCTCGGTCGGTTATCTTTCACGCGCGTCGCTGGTTCGGCTGCGCGGCTGGGTGCTTGCCCATGGCGAGCGCACACAGCAGCTCATGGGCGCGCTGCTGGCAGCAATTGGATTGATGGTGCTGCTGGGCGCAGACAAATCGCTCGAGTCGGTACTGACCCGGCTGCTGCCCTCTGTCTGGCTCTCGCTCACCACGCGCTTCTGAGCGCTTTTGTCCCACCGCGCGCACGTGACTTTCCTATCCGAATCCCGCTCACCGCGCGTCGGCCTGCTGTTCGACCATGACTATGACGCGCTCGCGCATGCGCGGCTGACCGCGCAATTTCAGATAGACAAGTGCGGCCAGGACATCAGCCGACTGTCCGGCAAGCTGCAACTGCTGCGGTTTGATTTCGAGCGCTTTGCTGATGCAGTCGCCGCCCGGGCTTGCCGGCGCGGCTGGGCTGCCGTGCTGTCGCATCAGGAATTTCAGGGTGCGCTCAGTGCAGCGCTGGTGGCCGAGCGCTGCGGCCTGCCCGGCACTTCGCCAGAGTCGGTCCTCGCCTGTCATAACAAACTGTATGCACGCCAGGTGCTAGAGCGCGTGTGCCCGGAAGCGAATGTCGCTTTTCGGGTGCTCGATCCACTCGCCGATGGCGTGCCGGACGACCTACAGTTCCCCGTACATGTGAAACCAGTGCGGGGCACGTTTTCCATCCTCGCGCGCCGGCTCGATCGGGCGGACGACTACCTGCGGCTGACGCGCTTTAGCGCAGTCGAGCGCTGGTCGATGCAGCACCTGCTCGCGCCCTTTGACCGCATCGCCACCGCCCGGCTTCCGGCCGCGGACAACGCCTGCCGCTTCTTGATTGAGGAAGCGCTGCACGGCACTCAGCACAATCTCGATGGCTGGGTCGATGAGCGCGGCGTGCACCTGCTGGGCATCGTCGATGCGCATGCATATCCGGGCACCCAGGCCTTTCAGCGCTGGCAATATCCCAGTGCGCTGGGCACGTCCGTGCAGCAGCAGGCACTGAATGTTGCGCGCCGCTTCCTGCACGCAGTGGGTTTTACACGCGGCTTATTCAACATGGAGTTTTTTTTCAACGCCGCCAGTAACCGGCTCTCGGTGCTGGAATTCAATCCGCGGCTGTCATCGCAATTCGGTGACTTGTATCGGCAAGTGGCGGGCGTTGATCCGCACCGGATGGCGATTGCGCTGGCACTCGGCGAGCCGGTGTGCTCAGCACCGCGCGAACAGCCCGTGGCGCAGGTCGCTGCCAGTCTGGTGTGGCGCAGCTTCGGCCCGCTAGCGCCGCCGCGCCTGCCCGGCCGGTCGCAGCGGTCTGCCTTTGCAGCGGCCTTTCCGCAGGCAACGCTGATGACCTATCCGCGAGCAATCTCGCTTTTTGCGCGCGGCTCGCGCTGGCTCGACAGCCATCGCTACGGCGTGATCAATCTGGGGGCGTCCGATCTGCAGCAGCTGCAGGTGCGCTCGGCGGCGGCAGCAGCGCTGTTTGGCTGGCCGAATGCGCCGTATCTGATGGCGGCGAGGGCCGGGAACACCACGACAGCAGCGCCAGCAGCAGCGCTGCCAAATATGGCAGCGCCTGAAGGCACAGCATCGCCATCCACGCCAGCCGCCCGGCCCGCGCCCATGGCAATGCATCCCAGGCGAGCGCTGCGGCAAGCAGGCACGACATCAGCGCACCCATCAACAGTACTTCCTGCCGAACCGATACCGCATGCCTGAGACCGCGTGATTGCGCCGCCGGCAGACCGCCGGCCGCCGCCTTGCGCGTGACTTCAAACGGTATGCGCCGACCCAGCAGTCCACTGAGTACGCCGGTGGCAATCGTGTGCGACAAGGCCATGCCGGCCAGCGCCGCCGCGGCCACGTCGGTCAGCGCACCGCCCACCCGGCGCGCATGCAATAGCGGGCCGACCAGCAGCCGCGACAAAAAGAACGCCGCCAGCGGCAGCGTGAAAAACCAGTTGGGCAGGTCAAAGCGGGTGGGCGCAGCCAGCATGCCAATCGTCCACAGCACCATCGCCACGCTGAACAACAGGTGCAGGGCGTCGCCCCACCACGGCAGCCAGCCGGCCACGAAGTGATAGCGCTGCCCGACCGACAGTGGACCCGGGCCCAGCAGCGTGCGCGAGTGCAGCCGCAAAATCTGCATCGCACCACAGGCCCAGCGAAAACGCTGGCGGCCATAACTGATGCTGTCATCAGGCACCAGCCCAGCACCCAACACGCGATCGACATAGACTGCGCGCGCTCCGGTGGCCAACAGGCGCAACCCGAGCTCGGTGTCTTCGCAAATGCTGCGCGTCTCCCAGCCGTAAGCCGCGCGCAGGGCGCTAGCGCGGATGAGCGTCATCGTGCCGTGCTGAATGATCGCGTTGCGTTCATGGCGGTGATGCATGCCATTGCGAAAAAAACCGTCGTACTCGGCATTCATCGTGCGCGAAAGTGGACTGTGTAGCTCCCGATGTGCCTGAGGCGCCTGCACGATGGCCACCGAGGGATCCTCAAAGTAGCCGCCAACCGCGCGCAGCCAGTCGGCCTGCACGCGATAGTCGGCGTCCACCACCGCCACCCAAGCCGCTTGTTCGCTGGTGAGCGACAGCGCCCGGTTGAGCGCGCCGGCCTTAAATCCGGCGAGCACCGGCACATGCGCGAAAACGATGCGCCTACCGGGCGAGATCACTTGCACCAGCCCATCGTGCTGAAAGCACTGTGCGCCGCTCAGCCTTGAGACCAGCGAGGCCACATGCTGCGCCACCGGCTGCCAGAGGGCCGGATCTGTGGTGTTGTTGTCGACCACGCAGATTTCCAGTGCCGGCCAGTCCAGGGCGAGTAGGCTCTCCAGCGTGGCGACCACCATTGCCGGCGGTTCATTGCTGCAGGCCACATGCACGCTGACCAGCGGCAGTGCGTCTCCGCTGGCAGGCTTCACCGCCGCCACACGCCGCAGGCCGCCTGGCCAATACAGCTCGACAAACTCAAAAGTCTGCGCGATCAGGATCAGTGCCATTAGTAATAGCGCCGGCATCAGGCCGAGCCAGACTGCTGTCTCGACTGGGCTCAGATAATCGATCAGCGGCAGCGTGACCAACAGCACTGACCCGGAGGCGACCGACTGCGCCACCAGTGCAAACGCCAGCCGCGCGCGCAGCGGCAGATGTGCAAACGCCCACAAAAAAGGCAGCATCACCGCAAGCCCCAGCGCACTGGCCGCAAAAGCTTTGCCGCGCCAGTAAAGGTCGGTCTCGACGATGCCGGCAAATAAAAACTTCGGATTTCGATAGGCATCGAAGAGACCCCAGTGCGGACCGGCCTCGCCTTCGATTGTGACTTTCCACGGCTGATCGAAAGCCTCCATGAGGTAGTAATCCAGCCCCAGCACCGAAGCGCGCTCGAGAAAGTGGCGCATGAATTGCGCTTGGGCGGCAGGTGTGGCGTACGCCGCGCCGCGCGCGGTACCGCCGCTGGGCCAGCCGATCTCGCCAATTACGATCGGCTTGCCCGGAAAGCGCTGCTGCACCTGCGCATAGCGCGCCAGCGCTACATCCACTGCCTGCTCCACTGGCACGCCTTCCCAGTAGGGCAGCAAATGCAAGGTAATGAAGTCCACATGCGCGGCCAGTACCGGTTCGTCCAGCCACACATGCCAAGGTTCAGCGGTGGACACCGGAACGTTCACCGACGCTCGCAACTGGTCTAGCGTTGACAGCAAGGTGGGCAGCGGCACGCGCCGCTGCAGCTGAGTTTCATTGCCAGCGATGATGCGCTCGACGCTCGCATGCCGCGAGGCGAGCGCAATCGCCAACGCCTGCTCTTCTGCATTGCGCGCGGCATCGGCCCCGAGCCAGACACCGAGTGCCAGCGAGTGTCCGTATTGATCGGCTAGGGCCGGCAGCGTCGGCATTTCCAGCGTGCTGTAGCTGCGCAGGCGCGAGGTGTAGCCAGCCATCAGCACCACGTCGCGCGCGAGGCTTTCAGCCGACGGTCCGCCGTCCTGCGGCGCCTGCTGCCAGCGTTCAAAAGCACTGAACGCCAGACCTGCCACGCGCGGCGGCACATCGGGGGCGGCAAGTGTCGGGTGCAGCGCCTGCCAGACCAGCAGATGCAGCACCGAGATTAAGGCTGCCAGCGCAAATACTTCCAGTGCGCGCTGCCAGCGCGGGGGCAAAGGCTTCATGCGCCGCTCATGCAGACGCCAGCGTCAAGGGGGGACCGCGACTATCAGTGTTCGGGCGGCAGCGCACGGGCATTGAAAAAATCTCCTGAAATTGACGGTGATAAGATGGCGCTCGTCGTGTGTGCGCACCTTGTGACGGGTGCTGTCCTTCAACCACCCCCATCCCAAACCAACGCAGCTAGCGCTGCCCTTATCCGCTTGATGCACTTCACCTGGCCGCTACATGATGGTGCCCACGCCTAAACATCGCCGCGTGGTGATCGTAGCCGGCCTGCTGGTGCTGGCCGCGCTGCTGTGGCCGCGTTTGCCGCTGCCGCCACCCGGCGCGGCACTGCCGGAGGCTTCGTCGCTGCGGTTTCCGTGCCTGTCCTATTCGCCGTTCCGCACACGCGGTCTGTCACCCGCTGGCGACGGGGTGATGATACCCGCATCCGTTCTTGAGCATGACTTACGCCAACTCGCGAGTGTGACCAGTTGCGTGCGCGTGTACGGCACGGCCAACGGGCTGGACCAGATACCGGCGATCGCCGGGCGGCTCGGGATGCGCGTTTGGCTGGGCGCGTGGATCGGCAGCGATAGCGCGCGCAACCAGCAAGAGATTACGCGAGCGCTCGCACTGGCGCACCAATATCAGCCGCAGGTGGAGCGCCTGATCATTGGCAGCGAGGTGCTGTTGCGCGGCGAGCAATCACCCGAAGCGCTGGCCTCATTGCTGGGCGAGGCGTTGCAGCGCTCGCCGGTGCCCATCGCCTATGCCGATGTCTGGGAGGTCTGGCAGCGCCACCACGCAACGCTCGCCGCGCATGTTGATGAAGCGGTGGTGCACATCCTGCCGTACTGGGAAGACCAGCCAGTCGGCATTGATCAGGCGCTCGCGCATGTGATCGGCACCTATACCCGGATGCAGACCGCGCTGGCACCGCTGCCCGTGGTAATCGGCGAAACCGGCTGGCCGGCAGCCGGACGCATGCGCGGGCCGGCACGGCCCGGCACTGAGGAACAGACACTCTTTTTACGTGAACTGCTGCAGCATCAGCAGCACACGGCGCTGCCGCTGAACGTGATCGAGGCGTTTGATCAGCCATGGAAAGCCAGTCTCGAAGGCACGGCGGGCAGCGCATGGGGCGTGTTCACTGCCGAGGGGCAGCCGCGCTTTCGCGCCAGTGGCGAGGCACCCACCGCGCTGGCGCCCGCGCAGCGTGGACTATATGGGTTGTGTGCGCTCGCCGGCGCGTTGCTAATGCTAGCCCTCGTGTGGCGCGGGCGCCGATCACTCTACGCGCACAGCAGCGTGCTGGCAGCGCTGGCCGGCGGCGCAGCGCTGGGCCTGCTGTGCGCCATGGCGCTGTCGGAACTTAGTTTGCTGTCGCCGTTCACCGCCAGCTGGAGTTGGCGCGCGCTGGGGGTTTGCCTCTCCATGAGCTGGGCTGTGGTCGAACTGCAGTGGCTATGTGCGCAACTGGCGATCAAGTCGCCACTGCATTCCGATCGCGCTGCGACCGCCAGCGAACCGACTGTCACGGTTTGGCGCGTCGCAGGTATGACCGGCGTAGGGTTGTATGCGCTGCTGCTGGTCATCGACGGTCGCTATATGGATCTGGCCTGGCCGCTGCTGGCCGCACCCATCGTGCCGCGCGCGCTGCAACGCCTGCTGCCGACCTCACCCGAGCGCCACGTCACAGCGATGAATCTGGGTGCGCTCACACTCATATTGTTGGCAGCGGCCGTGGTCTGGCGTGAAGGCAGCGCGAATACCGATGCGCTGGCAGTGGCAGCGCTGCTGCTGCTGCTGGCGCTCAGCTCAGTGGACTGGCAGTGGCGCGGGGCCAAGCGCGCGTAAGACGGTGCCCGTCAGATCGTGCAGGCCACCGAGTGAGCGTCGCTGTGGCGACAAGCCGTTGGAAAAGCCCAGCGTGCGAAAGCGGGCCAGCAGCGCTGGATCGCGCGAGACCACATACACCGGCACATCCCAGGACGCACCTTCGCCCGAAACATTACTGGTGGGTTGATGGTCACCAATCATCAAGAACACGGTGTCGCGCGGTTCGGGCTGACGAAAATAGTCGGCCAGCCAGGTGTTGGCATAGTTGATGGTCTTCAGATAGGCCGGCGTCATATTCATCCAGTCAATCTGCTCGGCCTGTGTGCGCGCCACATCGTCCGCATCAAACGGATTAGGCCCCAACAGGCGCTGCCAGTCGCGCTGGTAAGGCGGCACTGGCACAAAGGGAAAGTGCGTCGAGATTGTGCCAAACACCGTCATGCGCGGACGACGTTCAGCTGTGCGCGGATGCAGCTGCTCAAAACGCGCGACCGCATACTGATCGGGAATGTGCCAGTAGCCAAAGCTGGGGCCGACATAGCCGAGATCCGGGCCGCTCAGGTAGACATCGAAACCGTAATACGCGCGCTCGGCCCAGTCCCACCAGACCGAGTGAAACAGCCCGAACACTTCATAACCGGCATGGCGAAACACGCCCAACAGCGTCGGGCGCTGCGTGGTCAGCAGCAGGTCGTGGCGGCGCGGGTCGGACAGATCAATGCCGGAGAGCACCGACAAATGCGCGAGGTCGCTGGCGCCGCCAATCGTAGGCGACGTATAGAACGCCGAAACCACACCGCGCCCGCTCTCTCGTATTGCCTGCTCGAGTGCAGCACTGGTATCCGCGGTGGCCGCCACCGCTTCCGGCCGGTCATACAGCACCGCGCCAAAGGACTCCAGAAACACCAGCATCAGATCGCGGTGACCAAGCGCACCCAGTACCTGATCGCCAGGGAGACGCAAGGCTTCGTCAACAACGGTGGTAGCTGGCAGCAATGCCGCAACCCGCTCGGGCGAGCGCGCATCCCACAGCAGCTTCAGTTCGCGCGCATAGGTCGGAATAACGGGCTTGGACACATACGGCCAGGTCGCCTCTACGCCGGCCGTATTGGCAATCGCCAGGGCGGCCAGCAGCAAGTTGAGCACCCACAGCGCAGGATGGCGTACCAGCGGCGCGGCGCCCTCGGCCACCATGAGCATCGCTTTGACCAGCAGACGGTGAAAGGCCCACACCACGAGCGCCGTCACAACGACCACCAGCACGGTCGCCCACCACGGTGATCCGCTGGCGGTCACCCATAAAAAGCGCGGCAGCTGCGGCACGTCCCAGTACAAACTGATCGGCCGGCCGAACAGGCTGGGTGCGACCACATCAAGATAACGACCCAGCACCAGCAGCGCATACAGCGCCGCTGCCACACCCAAAGCACGTGGCGAAGGCTGCCCGCGCCAGACCAGCCAGCCACTCAGCAGCAGCCACGCAACGATGGCTTCCAGCGCAATGCGTGCATCTGGCAATACCGCGACGGTGGGCCACCACGAGGTAAAGCTCAGTACGCCGTTGAGCAGCAAGAGCGCCAGCGCCAAGCGCACGACACCCTGCCAGCGGTGCGGCGAAGCGCTGTCGGACGACTGTAGGGTGGCTTTCATCGTCATGAAGTAATCCGGCTCAGGCGACGGTCGTCAACAAGCCGAAATAGTCGCGCATCGATCCACTGCCGCACCCGCGTAAAGCCCGCCTTTTGTTCCCACTGCGCAGGATCGAAGTCGCTGCCGATCAGCTGGTTGAGGTGTCGTAGCAGGTTTAGGTTGAATGTTGCAGCCACACTCAGCACGCGGTTGTAGGCGGCATGCAGCACCGCCGTGTCTTTGATAAGATTAAAGCCGAGTAGCACACCGCCCTGCCCCGCGCACTGCGCGTGTAGCCGCGTCAGCAGCGCCGGTGCCTCTTCAAGCGTGGAATTGCCGACCGACAACTCCGGGTAAAAAAGCAAGCCCGGTCCCGCCACCAGCAGCAGGGGCAGAGGCTGTGCAATATCGGCGGGCAGCGTCGCCATTAACATCGCCGGAGAGGCGCGGCGTTGCGGTATGAGCGCCGCTTCGACGAATGGTGGCGGGTTCATATCGTTGAGCATAAGCAGAAAAAGATTAACAAGGCGCACATCATGAAAGGACGTTGAAATCAGCGTCACCGAAAAATTTGTGAAAAGCGGCAGTCCGAAGAAAATCAATTCCGGCAACCACTAGCAATCTGCTTTTACCTCTTACGCCGCCCGAGCGCGATAGACTTTCAGATTTTGAGCACCAACATATTAGTCTTTGGTGAATTCAAGGACGAAGTGCAACTTTGATTAACGGGTTGGATGGCTAAGGTGCATTAGCATCAAAGCCTTTTGACCGGCCATTCGAAGGAGCCCATGACCTATACACACCTCAGCCAAACCGAACGTTATCAGATTCAAGCGCTTATGAAAGCAGGATAAACCCAAATTGAGATTGCCCGGATTCTGGGGCGCCATAAATCGACCATTAGTCGAGAGCTGGCGCGTGGCTCCGGCTGTCGAGAGTATCGACCCCGCCAAGCCCAGAATCGATCTAAGGAGCGGTCGAAATACAGTCGTAATGCCGCTCGCGTTTCGCCAGAAGTCTGGTGCTCTGCTAAAGCATTCCTTGGTTTGCAGTGGAGTCCGGAACAAGTCCTGTGCCAAGGTCTTTTTTTGGTGTGGAACGGTTAGATGACCAGCTTTTGATGCATGAACAAAGGCACGGTGAAATCCTTTCGATCCAGGCAATGTACGCCCGACTTGATTCAAAAGAGCGATAAGCGTTGCGGGCCTATGCTGATGCAACCTGGTGTGTTGATCGCTGCTACCCATTATTCGCCAGCCAAAAATCAGTAAACGTAGGTTCGTTTGGCCACTTGCGGACTTCAGCCTCAGCACCATCTAGCCGGCTCTGTGCCCATCTCTTCCTCTTGCGTCGCTCCTCACGAGTGCAGCGCCACTATGTTCATAACACCAGCGCAGCGTCCACTGCAGCGGGTGGCAAAAGCGACGCCACCCAGAGGTGCAGTGCAGCGCGCTCTGCCTTAGGTTCAAACAGGTGTACGCGCAAAGCACACTGCGCCTGCAAGCGTGGCACCAAGTCTTTGACTTTATCTGTCCATCGACAAGCCATCAAAAGCTTGGCCAAGCCCTTGGCATCACCTGCCGTAAAAGTTCCTGCGTAATCATTGCCCAACAAGCCAAGGTTGCCGTCGATGTGAGAGGCCAATACGGGTGTACCACTGCAAATAGCTTCCATCAAAACATGGGCGCCACCCTCCATTCGGCTGGTGTGCACCAGCAGATGCGCTCGCTGGACTCGCTGAAGTGTTTGGGTGTGGGTTAGCTCGCCCAGCCAACGATAGTGCGGACACTGCTCTGCGGTGGTTTGAGCAGCCTTACCCAAAGCTGTATCAAGTGCAGCGCCAATATGGTCAATCTTTATTTTGCAATCCGGGGGCAGGAGCTTAGCTGCCGCCATCAAAGTAAGTGGATCTTTTTCTTCACGCAAGTGGCCCACCATGACCACTCGCAAATGACGGGTGGTTTTAAGCAGGGTCTGACGCCGTCCGGTTGATTGAAAGATCACCCGCGCTTTGGCCTGATGTTGCAATGGCAGCGCCTGTATTCCCAAGCTTTGCAAAACCACCAAACTCTTTGCCATGTGCAGCGACTCTTGGGCGCGGGCATCTTGCACGATGTCGCGGTAGAGGTCTGTGCCCGTCAAAACTACCCCTAATCCGCGCTGGCCGTACTGGTTGTACCAAGCCTTTACCGAATCGGCTGAGCGTCGCGCATGTAGGGCCAACATGACATCATCTTGTTCAGCATCTAGGGCAGACCATTCGCGAACAATGCGTGCAGAATAGGGTTTTAGCAAGCGTTGCCAGCGCCTAGCAGTTTGCCAGTTTCCGTTATTGGCATCGGCCAAAGCTGGGCTGACAATGACCACACTTTTTTTTTTCATGAGGTTTTATACATGAATGGCATGACTTCAGCAGAGTCTGGGCAGTTTAGGGGTTTTGTTTCTTCGGATAAGTGTTTGGCAGGACCCGTTTACAGTGCGGCTCGCACGGCGAGCCCTCAGGCTTTGGCGCAAGCCCTTCTGACAACACGGGCCAGAACACTGGGTTTGATGCAAGCTTGGCAAGATGCTGCGCCCAGTTTAGCGGTCCCACCGGTACCGGGCATGAACCTGCCCTTGTGGGAGTGGGGCCACATCGCGTGGTTTCAAGAGTGGTGGACGGTACGTAATTCACAGCGCAACTTGGGCCTTGGCAGCACGACAGGGGGGGAGGCTTTTGGTCCTTCGCTGAGGCACGATGCCGACACTTTTTACAACTCAAGCGAAGTGGCGCACAGCACCCGGTGGTCCTTGGCTCTGCCAGACCTGAACGACACAAAGCAGTATTTGGCAGATGTGTTGGCGCAAAGCTTGGCGCATTTGAAAGCAACACCACATGCTGTCAATTTTGCAAATCAGCCATATGCTGTGCAAGACCAAGCGCTTTACTTTTGGCGGCTGGTCTTGCAACATGAAGAAATGCACAACGAGGCTTCGGTGTACATGGCGCAAACCTTGGGCATTGACTTGCCTGAAGCACTTTGCGGCGGATCGCGGGGCTACACGAGAGCGTCAGAATACGCACCCAACCCGATTCAAATGCAAGCTCAGACTTGGCGTCTTGGACACACCGGGTCTGGCTTTGCGTTTGACAATGAATACCATGCCGAGGTCCTGGAAATTAGGGCCTTTGAAATCGATGCGCAACCTGTGAGTTGGGCCCAATACTTGCCTTTTTTAAAAGCCACAGGGCGGGCAGCGCCCGTGCATGTGCGATGCTTGCATGTCCCCTCCGATGCGTGGGAGGTACGTCGCTTTGGACATTGGCACAGCATGGACTTTGGTGCGCCCGCGGTACACATTAGTGCGCAAGACGCTGAGGCTTGGTGTGATTGGGCGGGCCGACGCTTGCCAACAGAAGCCGAGTGGTCCTGCGCCGCTCAGCACGCTCTTTTTTCTTGGGGCCAAGTGTGGGAATGGACGGCCACGCCGTTTGTGCCTTACCCAGGTTTTGTAGCGCATCCTTATCGCGACTATTCTGAGCCTTGGTGGCATCAAGAAAAACATGGTTGGCAGCGCCGTGTTTTACGAGGTGCCTGTGCGGCGACATCGGAGCATGTCGCCGACGTGCGCTATCGCAATTTTTTCAGTCCTGACCGTTGCGATATTTTTTCAGGCTTCAGGTCAGCACGTTAGGCCGGCGCCCAAAAAACGGCAAAGCGCGCGGCGGAATCGGTCCAAACGCGGCCGGGCGCAAAACCTGCAGCCTGAAGCAGCGTGGCAAATCCAGCCACTGTCCATTTGTAAGCATTTTCTGTATGAATAGTTTCCCCTGCTGCAAAAGTACGCTGGCTGACTTGCCAGGTGACTGTGCATGCATGTCGCGCTTGCAAATGCATTTCAACCCGAGAATGTGCGCTGTCAAAGCGCGACAAATGCTGCCAATCGCCTAACGCAAAGTTACTACCAAGCAAGCGATTGATATGTAACAACATGTTCAAATTAAATGCTGCGGTTACCCCCAGTGCATCGTCATAAGCGGCTTCTAGTTGAGCTGCGTCTTTGACCAAGTCAACGCCTATCAACAATCCGCTGGAGGCTGAGATGCTGTGGATCGCATTTTGACCAGTGCGAAGGCTGCCACACGCGCGGTGCAAGCTGCTTAAAAATTTAAGTGCTTGTGAGGGTGTGAAATTGCCGATGCTTGATCCAGGGTAGAACAAGACGCGGGCTTGTGCAGGGTCCAGCGCCAGAGCTTCAGGCAATTCAAGCCCGCCCGAAAAGTCAGTGCCCAAGCCCACCATACGTACAGAGGGGTGCTGACGCTGCAGGGTGATCAAAGCTTGACGTAAAAAGTCGACCGAAATGTCAACTGCCACATAGCGCGCCACGTTCATAGGTCCCAGCAAACGCCCCGCCTTTTCGCAATTGCCAGCACCCAGGTCAATCCAGCAGGCAGCTTGGGGCAAATGCGCTGCCATTTCTTTACCGTGTTGCTGCATCAGCGCCGCTTCCGTGCGTGTGAGGTCGTACTCTGGCAATTCGGTTATGGCCTCAAACAAGCGCGAACCTAACGCGTCGTAAAGGTATTTGGGAGAGGTATAAGCCTGCGACACACTCAGACCCTGCAAAAGCTCGAGGGCCACGTTAGCGGCGTTGTGCTGATAAATTTGGACGAATTGGGGGGTTGTCACGATAACAATGTTTTCTCAGGGCTTGCACGCCAGGGCGAATACACACCGCCAAGCTAGCCCCATGTGGTTGTGGTTTAATGAAGACCCTCTAACGCCACATTTTATTATGAAAATTTTTCTTCCGTCCAAACTTCAAGCAATGATAATTTTCACCACGCTTTCTGTTTGGTCTGTTTCAACTGCGCTTGCTCAAACCACGCTGCGTGTGACCACCATCCCCGAAGAGGCGGCCACTGAGCAAGTCCGTAAATTTGGGCCCTTGACGGCTTACCTTGAAAAGCAATTGGGCATGAAAGTGGTATTCACGCCCGTGACCGACTACCCTGCGGCCGTGGAGTCGCTGGTGAACAAAAAGGTTGATTTGGTCTGGCTTGGCGGCTTCACGTTCGTACAGGCCAATATCCGTTCAGGCGGCAAAATCATTCCGTTGGCACAGCGTGAGGAAGACACGCGTTTTCAGTCTGTGTTCATTTCCAAGACCAACTCGGGCATCAAAAATTTGGCTGACATGAAGGGCAAACAAATTTCGTTCGGATCGCAGAGCAGCACATCGGGTCACCTGATGCCGCGCAATTTTTTATTGCAAGCCAACATCGACCCTGAGAAAGACTTCAAGCGCATCGCCTACAGCGGCGCCCATGACGCCACCATCGCCTCGGTTGTGAGCGGTAAAGTTGATGCGGCGGCTTTGGACGTCACCGTCTGGAAAAAATTTGTCGAAGAAAACAAAGTAGATACAAAAGACGTGAATGTGTTCTTCACCACCGCACCTTACTTCAATTACAACTGGTCAGTGCATGCAGACATGCCGGCTGATTTGCGGGAGAAAATCAAAGCCGCTATTTTGGGTCTCAACCCGGCCAACGCCGAACACGCAGAAATTTTGAAGCTAAACCGTGCAACCCGCTACGTTCCAACCACGCCTGAAAATTACAAAGCTTTGGAATCTGCGGCACGCAGCGCCGGCTTACTTTGAAAATCTGCTTGTGAATATTCTGCTCTCTGGCGTGGAAGCGCGCCATCCCGCAGCAGCACCCCATGCGGCCCCCGCTTTGATTAATCTTAACTTGCAGGTGGCCGCAGGAGAGCAAGTGGCCTTCATTGGCCCGTCCGGTGCTGGTAAAACCACTTTGCTGCACTTGATCGGCTGTGTGCAGCCACCGGCTCAGGGCACTGTTCAGTTGGATGATCAAAATCCTTGGAGCGCGTCGGTAAGCCGTTTACGCGCTCTTAGAGGGTGTTTGTTTTTGGCACCGCAGGTTCCGCCTCTGCCACCCAGGCAAAGGGTGGTAACTTCTGTTTTGGCGGGACGCTTGCCGGGCATGGGTTTGTGGGCAAGTTTGCGCTCCCTTTTTTACCCGACTGACATTCCGGCAGCCCACCATGCTTTGCGTCACTTCGATTTGGCAGACAAATTATTTGAACGGGTCGATCGGCTGTCTGGCGGTGAACGCCAACGTGTTGGTCTGGCACGTACGCTTTTGGCACCCGCCAGCTTGTGGCTGATAGACGAGCCCTTATCGGCCCTCGATCCCTCAAGGGCAAACATGGCCATAACAGCGCTTGTGGAATTAGCCCGCGATCGTCAAACCACGTTGGTGGTCACGCTTCACCAAGTTGACATGGCCTTGGCGCACTTTTCTCGCATCGTTGGACTGCGAGATGGTCAAGTAGCTTTTGACTTACCCACAGCGCAGGTAAGCCCTGAAAGGCTGGCGCGTTTGTACGAACAACACGAGCATGAACTGCGCGGAGAATACTCGCTTTCAAAAGCCCACTTGGACGAGCGCCCTGAGCCTGTTGAACCAGCATTGATGCATTGCCGTTAAATCAGATCTGGCCTTTTTCTCATGCTCAGCAGCAGCCCACACTTGTCAACACAGCCCAACTTCACGGCCGCACTTGCAAGCCACGTTGTTCCCACTCGCGACCCAGCATTGTTGACGCGTTTGTTTTGGCTGAGCCTGGCACTGGCACTGCTGTGGCCATTAGGCGTTGCCACTGAGTTTCGGTTGTGGGTTCTCTGGGAACCCGACAACCGCAAAGTCACCGTACAGTTCTTGCGTAGCTTTTGGCCACTGGTACACAACGCTGAATTTCTCAACATGGTGCTGCGAGAAACCTGGCGCACGGTGGCAATGGCTACTGCGGGTGTGAGCTTGGCACTAGTGTTAGCAATTCCATTGGCGCTACTCGCCAGCCGGGTGCTGTCTTTGTCGGCACTTTCGGGTCAGATGAATCGTTGGCCAACGCTGATGCGCTGGTGCGTGCGTGCACTGCTGATTTTACTCAGGAGCATTCCTGAAATGGTCTGGGCGTTGGTGTTTGTGCGGGTGGTCGGTCTTGGGCCGACAGCGGGTGTGTTGGCCATTGCACTGACTTACGGCGGCATGCTTGGTAAGGTTTATGCCGAAATTTTAGAAAGTGGGGAAAGCCATGCAACACACACCCTAATGCGCAACGGCAGTGGCCGCTTGCAGGCCTTTGCCTACGCGCTTCTGCCCAGCCATGCTGCAGAGCTGGCCTCTTACACGGTGTATCGGTGGGAATGTGCCATTCGCTCGTCTGTGGTTTTGGGCTTTGTAGGTGCAGGTGGATTGGGTCAACAACTGGACAATTCTATGAGGATGTTCAATGGCGGTGAAGTGGCCACCTTGTTACTGATATTCATTGCACTTGTCGCACTTGCCGACCGGATAAGTGCTTGGTTGCGTCAGGCTTTGGCATGAGAAATTCTGACATGACTGTTCCCGCGCTTGAAGCGGCCAACGAGCTCTACAAGCTGCCACCACCGCTTTTTAATGCGCGGTGCAAAGCCTGCTGGGTCACAGCTTTGTTGGCCATCTTGGTAGTGGCCAGTTTTGCCACTCTTGGGCTCGAATGGCGGGCCTTTTTTTCGATAGATGCTGCCCGCAGCATGGGTCGCTTCGTAGCAGAATTTTTTCCAGCTGACACCTCGACGGCTTTTGTTCGCAAAGTCTCAGTATCGGCTTGGGAAACTTTGGCCATGTCTACGCTGGGCACATTAATAGCTGCCGTATTGGGATTGGCTTTAGCCATACCCGCCAGCCGCATGTCTAATCAAGACAATGCTTGGCTGCGTCGTCCCACCCGATGGTTGCTGAATGCATTGCGCGCCATTCCAGAATTGGTATGGGCCGCGCTGCTGCTGATCTCAGCTGGCCTGGGACCCATGGCTGGAACCTTGGCTCTGGCGCTGCACACCAGTGGTGTTTTAGGCCGCTTGTTTTCGGAGGCCCTCGAGAATTTACCAAGAGGGCCAGGCGATGCCTTGCGCACGCAAGGTGTTGGTTCTTTGCTCGTGTTCGCCTATGCCAGCTTGCCTCAGGTACTGCCCCAACTGATGAGCTACACGCTCTACCGCTGGGAAAACAACATTCGCGCAGCTGCTGTTCTGGGCGTAGTGGGTGCGGGCGGCTTGGGTCAGATGCTGTCTTTTCACATGGGCCTGTTTCAAATGAACAAAACGTCCACCATTTTGGGAGCGATGCTGCTGATGGTGGCCTGCGTTGATGTGCTGAGCTTTGCTGCCAGGCGATGGCTGACGCGCTAGGCCTGTTGTTAAATACCTCAACAACTCACATCCATATTGCCATTCAATTTACACAAGGAAGCGACATGAACAAGTTTGAACCTCGATTGACTTCGCTGTCACATGGCGGCGGCTGCGGTTGCAAAATTGCACCAGCCGTCTTGTCAGAAATTCTCAAAAGCACGCTGCAAATGCCTATACCCAATGAGTTGATGGTGGGCATTGCCACCGCAGACGATGCCGCTGTTTACAAGCTCAACGACACACAGGCCTTGATTGCCACCACAGATTTTTTCATGCCCATCGTAGACGACCCCTATGAATTTGGTCGCATTGCGGCAACCAACGCCATCAGCGATGTCTATGCCATGGGCGGCAAGCCCATCATGGCATTGGCTTTGGTCGGCATGCCGATCAATGTGCTGTCGACAGACACCATTGGCAAAGTTCTGGCGGGCGGCGCCGCTGTTTGTAGCGAAGCAGGCATACCCATTGCAGGTGGCCACACCATTGATTCTGTCGAACCTATTTATGGCTTGGTCGTACTAGGTTTGGTACATCCAGACCGTGTCAAAAGAAACGACGGCGCACGTTCGGGTGACGTTTTGGTATTGGGCAAGCCTTTGGGCGTGGGCATTTTGTCTGCAGCCCTGAAAAAAGAAGCGCTGGATGCCGAAGGCTATGCTGCCATGATTACCAATGCCACCAAACTCAACACACCTGGCCCAGAACTGGCCGCCCTTGAGGGCGTGCACGCCTTGACCGACGTCACTGGGTTTGGCTTGGCAGGTCATGCGCTTGAAATGGCGCGTGGTGCGAAGTTGACTGCGCATATTGAATGGGCGCATGTGCCGCTGTTACCACACGTTGCAGAATTGATCGAAGCAGGCATGGTCACGGGGGCCTCGGGCCGAAATTGGGAAGGCTATGGCCATGAAATTCAATTGGCACCTGACTTGCCTGCAAACTGCCAGACTCTGCTGTCAGATCCACAAACCAGCGGTGGCTTGCTGGTGTCTTGCACGCCCGACGCGGTACCGCAAGTTTTGGCTATTTTCAAACAACACGGGTTCCATGAGGCGGCCGTCATGGGGCACATTGGTGAGGCGCAAAGCCACCAGTTAGCCATTGCGTGATGTAGTCGGCGCTGCGCATGCTGTGGGTGAGCATCTGTTTGCGGAATTTTCCGATCCGGATTGAGCTACACCTGATCAATCCAATTCCAGTTTTTGGTCTTGCCTATCTATCGGATTGGACGAACAGCGCAGGTTGCATGATGGACCGCATGGCGACGCCGAAGAGGATTTTGATCGAGCCTGTGATGCCGCGCGGCAGGCGTCACAAATCGAACGCTGCTGTGACGATGTTCGTTGCTGTACCACTGCATAAGTCGCTGTACCCATTGCCATGCCATCTCAATGCCCGCAAACGCCTTGCGCAGCCGGCTGTGTGCTGCGACGATACCCAACCCTTCCATCTTCGCCTTGAGGCTATAGCTCCTCGTTGGCGCGCCATTGTCCGCATGCTGCACCAAGGGGCACCTCCCACAGCGTTGCGCCCTTGTGCGAGTAACTCCCCTATGCACAATTTTAAAACGAAGTAAATGAGCTCAAGCACTCCAGCAACATTCTTTGCTAACTTCTGTTATGCTTTAATCACTGTGAAACAAGTGATCATTATTATTCTGCTATGCACTTTGCCGCTACGCGTTTGGGCGGCCGGGAGCATGGGATTAACGCCAGGGCAGCTGGCGGCCGCCGACTCGTCTGCGTCCGTCATGTTGATGGCGGATTGCCCCATGGCCAAAAACCACCCTCCCGCAGGCGATGAGTCTGACGCGCCTTCCTCTAACAAAAGCTGCCAGTCCTGCCAGCTGTGCATGCCATTCAGTGGGTGCCCAGCGCAGCTTTTGATCGTTTTGCCGGTAATGCCCTCCGTAGCACCCTTTGGAGGGCAGCCATCTTTCATCAGCATTCTTCTCTCACCCCACCAAAAACCACCCATCGCCTGAGATCAACGCCCTAATTCCGTCCTTATTTATGGGGCGGATCAACGTTTGATTCTTAAATTTCAGGAGATACCATGGTTAAATTCTTGCTCACATTCGTATTAGCGTTTTCATTTCCTGCTTGGGCTGAGCCCGAATGGGTCAAAGCCGAAATTCGTCGGCTGGACGTGGAGAAGTCACGCATCGCATTGAAGCATGAGCGCATCAACAGCATCAACATGGATGGCATGACGATGCAATTTGATGTGTCCCGATCGGTTTCGCTTGCTGGGTTCAAGCCCGGCGATGTTGTACGCTTTCAGGTCGTCAACCGGCAAGGCGCGCTTGAGGTCATCGCGCTGGAGAAGCAAAAATGAGCCGAACACTTCTCAAGTCCGCGCTTTGCTTAGTCGTCTTAATAGCTCCTATGCTGTTGAAAGCAGCGCCCATGGGGTTCAAAGACAGTTGGATGCTGATGGGTGACTTCAGTTCTGAATTCCAGGAGCTCACTTTCAATCAGGCATTTACACCGAGAGATGCGCTGGGACTCACCGCCGTACGCATGCGTACCGACCAACAGCAGTCGCTCAATAACAATGAGCTGACTTACACCCGTCTCGTAAAGCGCTGGAACCTGCCGCATGCGCAAGCAAATGTCTGGTTTTTTGGTGGCATTGGTGAGACTTATGGCACCGGGATGGCGAGTGCCCGTATGACTGTTTCCCCCGGACTGCAATTGGACTATGAGACTACTCGGCTCTATGGCTCGGTGAATGCCCGGACTTATCGGGGTGAAGGCGTGAATTATTCGCTACTGTCGACCCGGGCCGGCTTCTCTTTTTATGAAGTGGATTACGAGCAGGTACAGCCTTGGTTCATTCTTGAGGCGCGGCGAATGTCATACATATCGAACGATATTGAAGTCACCCCCATGCTGCGCATGATTCACAAGCGTTACTTCATAGAAGCTGGCGCCAATCTCTCGGGCAAACCCCGCCTGAGCTTCATGTATATTTTTTAATCAGGAACGATCATGAAAAAACTATGTTTAGGTATTGTTTTGTTTTCTCTAAGTCTGCCGGCACTAGCGACATCCAGTATGAAAGCGACGGTCAACGGCATGGTCTGCGCATTTTGTGCACAGGGCATAGAAAAGCGCCTGTCGAAAATGCCTGAGGCGAAAGCCGTTCTAGTAGATCTTAAGCGTCGGTTCGTTGTGGTTGAACCGAAAGAAGGCATGTCACTCGATGAAAAACTGATCGCCGCAGAAATCAAGGATGCCGGCTATGACGTGGTGAGTGTCGAGATCGTTTCAAAATCAGTCGCCGAAATTCGCGCCGAAACGGGCGCAAAGGCCGGTGCAAAGAAATGACGAACGAAGAATTGCTTGTCACCCGCTCTCCCTTGGCAGGCAGCGTTCTGAGTCTGTTTGCCAGCTCCGGTACGCTGATCTGCTGCGCATTACCGGCGCTGCTCGTGTCATTAGGCGCGGGAGCGGTTCTGTCATCACTGGTCTCATTTTTCCCCGGGATCGTGTGGGTCAGTGAATATAAAGAGATTGTGTTTGGCTTTGCCGGGCTAATGTTGTGCGTGGGTGGGCTGGCCCAATGGCGAGCCCGTCACGCCCCGTGCCCAGTCGACATCACGCTACGCCGTACCTGTTTAAAAACCCGACGGATATCGCTCTGGCTATATCTTTCAAGCCTCGGTTTGTTTTTTGTAGGTGGCTGGTTTGCTTTTATACAGCCCATGTTCAGCTGAGTACTGAAAGGGAAGATAAATAAGGCAAAGACTGAGAGATAAAAAGACACCCCATTCTGGGGTTTGAATCGCCCCGGAATCCGTGGAGGCCAGTTGATTTGAGTTGAGTCCACTGAAGTAGCCTCGCTAGCGAGCTGGCGCCAGTAGTTTGCCTCAGCTTCAGCCGGCGGTACATAGCCGATCGGCTCCAGCAGTCGGATATGGATGAACCAGTGGACCCACTCGAGTGTCGCCAGTCCACCGATTCACGCGTCTTCCACGGTGCACGGCGGTGAATCAATTCAGTCTTGTAGAAACCATTGATGGTCTCGGCCAATGCATTACCGTAGCTGTCTCCCCAGCTGCCGACGGAAGGTTCAATGCCTGCTCGTTGGCATGCCAGACGCGCCGAATGTGCGCCTTGAGCCGCTCGTCTCATAGCGCGTGTTCGCGCTGAAGCTCCGGATGCCTCTGCCGGGCGGCATGACTTCGATAACACGACGGGGCAATCTGCAAGACCTTGCAGATCGGCTCGACCCCGTACTGCCGTCGATGTTGGTCGATAAAGCGCCTTAGCTCTTTAAACGGCGGTCGAGCTCTGCCTGGGCGAAAAACGCGCTTGCCGTCTTCGAAATCTCGTTCGCTCGGCGTAGCTCCTTGTTCTCGCGCTCGAGCTACTTATTCTCGCAAAGGTTGGAGCTTCCTCACAACCCACGACAATTCAATGCGATCTATTACTTTTTTAAGCTAAAAATTACACGCTCTGATTCGTAGAATTCGTCATTTATCACAATCAAAATCCGTCTTCTTAATTGCTTGCTTTGTTGCACCACGACAATAAAAATTACCCAAGATTTAGTGCTGCCGTCGACAGGAAAAATTGGTTTTCACTTCTTGCCCGAAGCCGACCGCCGAAATGCTATGCTTCCGATCAACACAGCAAAGGAAAGAGATGAGCTTTTTGTTCGACGGTCAATTTTGGGAAACAGCCAGCTTCGTGATGACTGTCATTGGCTTGCCTTTCGCGATCTTCATCTTCATTTGGGAACAGCATCGCCAGCGCGACGCCGAAGATGAGGAGGCTTACCAGCTGCTGCAGAACGCCTACAACGAGTTTCTAAAAATCGTACTCGCCAACCCCGATCTTAAACTACGCACCGCCGGGGCAACCCCGAACATGACCGACGAGCAGCGCGAGCGCATGCTGATCATCTTCGAAATGCTGATCGCCCTGTTCGAGCGCGCTTACATCGTTGCATGGGAGCCGGACCTGTCCGACGTTGCGCAGCGCCGCTGGAATTCCTGGGACGACTACATGCGCGAATGGTGCCGCCGGAAAGAATTTCACGCACTGCTGCCGCAATTGCTGCGGGGTGAAGATCCGGAATTCTCTGCCTACATTCAAAGGGTCGATGCCGAAGAATGGGAAATTTCCGCCCCCGGCAGTTTAACCCTTCTAGTACTGATAATGTGTTTCAGGCGCTCATCGGCCAGAGTGTACTGATACGAAGCCGTGCGTGCTCAAGCCGGCGAAATTCCCCAGAAGGGTGGTGGTTGTCCGCGATGCCTGTTGCGCGAGTGAGGCGATTTTGACAGTCACCCATACCAAATTTGGGTACAGGGTCAACGCAAACAAATCACCGTTTTTTTACCGATACGATTCAGTGCGTCGCCTAAACCTACCGTGGTGGTGGTTTTTCCTTCACCCGCAGGGGTTGGGCTGATCGCAGTGACGAGTACCAGTTTGCCATCAGGCTTACCTTTGAGTGAATCGACATAGTCGAGGGAAATTGTCGACTTATAGTGACCATAAGGAACAAGATGATCGTCAGCGATACCAAGACGCGAAGCTATCTCAGTGATGCGTTTCATGGTCGCTTTTTGAGCTATTTGTATATCGCTCAACATACGATTTCCTATTAGTAATTTTTTATGAGTATTCAGAAAAAACTCCGTGCAGACAACACAGAGTCATCAAATTTTTACGTCACAAGATTTTGCGGTTTTCCAGCTATCGAGGCCTCGACGTTGTCGATTAGCTGATCTGCGAGAAATTGCATCGCGCCATCCGATGCCCAGGCCACATGCGGCGTCAGTATGAAATTGGGCGTGCGTATTTCAAGCAGGGGATTTCCGTCTTTCGGTGGTTCTTTGGTCAGCACATCAAAACCTGCACCGGCAATAAGCCCGGTTTCTAATGCTGTTTTTAGCGCGTGTTCGTCGACCAACCCGCCCCGGGCGGTGTTAATCAAAATGGCGCTGCGTTTCATTTTTTTGAATTGTTCAATGCCAATAAAATTTCGTGATGCCGGCGTTAACGGGCAGTGCAAAGAAATTATGTCTGACTGAGTCAAGACAGTTTCAGGGTCTGTGAATTCCACATCAGCGGCCTTGGGTGGCGGATGATCTGCAAACAGCACACTCATACCGAGGGCACGTCCAATAACTGCCGTTGCCTGACCAAGTGCGCCTTCACCGAAAATACCTAAAGTACTTCCATGCAAATCAAGTATGGGGTGATCAAAAAAACAGAATTGATCTTGCGCCTGCCAGCGACCACGCAACACATCCTCCCGATAGGCAATCAGATTACGACGCAACGCAAATATCATTGCGAATGCGTGTTCAGGCACCGTGTGTACAGCATAGTTACGAATGTTCGCCACCGCGATACCTCTCTCGCGACAGGCATCGATATCGATCACATCATAGCCAGTGGCAGCTACCGCAATCATCTTCAGATCGGGTAGCTTTTCTAAACTAGCTCTGCGAATTGGTACCTTGTTCGTAATAGCAACCGTTGCGCCAGCCAGGCGCTCGGCCACCAACGATTCCTGCGTCTGATCATGCTCTTCCCATACGTGAGCGAAAGACGGGCGACGTACCTCAGCTTTTAACGACTGCCGATCGAGAAATACTATGCGTTCCATTTATTTCCTTTCTGTTGTTATGGGTTTCACGGGCGCTCAATTCATATGTCACGAAATGATGGGGCCAGCACTTTATAGCGACATCATTCCGACTGCCAGATGCAAGCTTGATACCGCAGTCAAGCATGGTTATTTCCGCCCCTGAAATAGCAGCTTCAAGACCCAACCCGTGATGACTGCAGCACGTAAAACTTCAGCGAGAGGATCGTGTCTATCAATGATGTTGCCCAAATCTTCTTGTTCTATATTTTGCAACGACCCAAGCAGGCCATACATCAAGGAAAGTGGGGGCATGTAGAGGCAATATCTCGTTTCCCGTTGCGCCGGCGTTGATGATGTCGATGAGATCAAAGTAGCGACCTTTGAGCCCGGCGCTATGAACCATTTGCAAAAGGTCCCGCGCCTTCAGCGACACTGACATCACCATTTTGTTGTTCGCCTCACCCAGGCTAGTTTCTGTTCCGAGTTCCAGCGCCTTCGTCTCCTTACCCCGGCGATGATTTCTATTTTTGCAATACCCCCTGAAGACACAGCCATATTCAAAGGCGTATTCCTATCTCGTATTAATAAATACCAATGGATCGGCCTCCTAAGGGGCTTAATCAAGGACAAATAAATCCGAAAAAGTCGAAGAAGTACGAGAATGTACTGGTGAGTTTAAATTGCTGATAATAAGAAATTCTTAACCTATAAGTAAGTGCGGATTACTAATTGTTTTTTTGAAAATTCCTGTTCCAAGGATGGGCTGAATGTTGATCAGATCAATACGGTTGTTCGTATCGACCCTTACTCCGATGCAGTAATTTTCAGGACTTTATCTAGCTCGGTTTAATGTAGCCTCGGTGTTTTCATGGAGCCTGTCATGTCTGTCATGTCTGTCAACTCGAGTTCTTTCTCCGGCGTAAAGGCGCACATCGATCATCTGGTTGTCGGCGCTGCGTCGCTGGAAGAAGGCGTGCGTTGGTGCCAGCGCACTTTGGGCGTAACACCTGAGCCCGGCGGTTCCCATGCGCTTTTCGGTACGCATAACCGGCTGCTACGCTTAAAGTCAGCAGGGCATCCCCTCGCCTATCTCGAGATCATTGCGATCGACCCGTCGGCCAGTCCCACGCGCGACAGCCACTTGGCCCGATGGTTTGACCTTGACGTGCCGACAATCCGGCACCAGCTAAGCCAGCAGGGGCCTCAACTACTGCATTGGGTCGCAAGTGTGCCTAACATCAACGCGGCCGTCGCAGACTGGCACGCAATGGACATTGATCGTGGCGTGGTTATCGAAGCCTCAAGACCTACCCCGCAAGGTCTGCTGCAATGGAAAATTACAGTGCGTGATGACGGGCAGCGACTGATGGGCGGTGCATTGCCAACGCTGATCGAATGGGGTGCCGACCATCCTGCTCGCGCAATGGGCGGGCCAGCGCTCGAGTTACGGTCGCTGAGTTTGCAGCATCCTCACGCAGAGCCGCTACAGTCAGCGCTGGCTGCCATAGGACTGAATGACCTACCCGTCGCAGTCGGCCATCCTGGCATCTTTGCTGAGTTGACGCTCAGTGATGGCAGTAACATCTGCCTATCCCATCTTGAAAAAGCTTGAGCACAAATAACGCAACACGCCATTAATTTTCTGGCTTGCTTTTCTAAATGCCGATATTTTTAATCCACCGGTACCTGATTCGAATTTATGTCGGGTTCGGTAGTAACGATGCTTCTTTGCGAGTTACGCTTTCGCCAAAACTTTGATGGGCGAAGTGATTGATGAATCTTTTCCAAGGCGAACGAGTGGTGTTCCTGAGAAGAAGTAGTAACTTCTGTCAGCCGACGTACTTGCAGGATCATTGCAAAAGATGATTTCCTTTGATTGATATGCATTTTGTTCAGACATCAAGTCAAAAAATCAATGTTCGTCTTCGCGCTGCAAACGAGATTTGAACTGTTCAAAGCCGCGCTCGCTTGCGATGGACGCTATATCAGTCAATGGAAGGTTGCTACATTGGGCTAAATCCAACGTTTGCGCGACATCGAAAGCTTCCTCGACAACAAAAAAGCCGAGCTTTTTTAAACGAGACAATTCAGACTGTAAAGCCGAGCGAATCGCTTTTTCATCAGACTGCTCCATGGACGCCCCCCTGTTAACCTGAGGGTGCAATTTATATATTGAATATGTCTAGGCAATGACGGCTTAATGACAATCCCAGTATCAAAGAGCTTGTTTGAGATATATCAAATGACAGAGCTTTTATAAGAGCCGCATAATTTTGGAGGGCATTCCCAAGACCTACCGCGAGTTGTCAATGCAGTAAAGTGGTCAGCTGCCCTGATTGCAAGGATCTTCGGCAGCGTGGAACGTCGCGAGCGCCTTAATGCATCGACTTTCAGCTTTCGGTAGTTGTGCCTTTAGCCACCCAATAGCAAACCATGCGCGCGAATCGACTTCTGAGATACCTAGATAAGCTTCGATGGCTACTTGTAAATCATTGTAGTCACCCAAATGATCGAGTACACTTCTGAGCGCTTTTGAAAAGCGTTTGTAACATTTCGAAGGCAATTCGGTCTCAATAAATTCCAGTGCATACCTTAGTCGCTTTAATCGCTTGCGAAGCCGGTGTCGCCGTTCCGAATCAAAGCTTTCAAATCGAAGCGCATCTTTTTTGCATTGGCGAATCCAGCCACGAACTACTGGCAAGACAAGGCTCCACTCGCTTTTCGCGACATCACCGAGGCCTTGTAACTCAATCCCTAGCAATTCCAGCATCCACTGCTGTGTCGCGGCTTCACGTACAAGATCGCCAGGTGGCAGGAAGTTTTCATGCAAAGGAAGTTCAACCAGCGGAGCGCCGGCCGCTCGTAAACGAGGCCAAAGCCCTACGGTCATAACATCAATGTCTCGGTTGCCTCCAAGAGCAACAGCAAGCTGCTTCGCCTTGGCGTCCCATGTTGCAATATCTCCGCCGATGAATTCCCCAAATAGCGCAATCGCACTGCGTAAGCGCCGCAATCCAACGCGCAGTTGGTGCACGTGCTCGGGCGCGCCGCCTTCGCTCGCAGCGAGCTGAGAGGCATTCACTAACACTTGGCGAGCGCAATTGATCAGCACTGCCTCGACGAGTACCTTTAGAGAATTACCATTGACATTCAGGGGCATGGCCCTGGCAGACGGAACGATCAGCGATCCATTAGCTAATGCAGAACCTCGTTGGGCTTTGCTTCGCACATCGATATAGCTTCCAGGACTCATAAGGATTTTACGAGCCGCTGAAAGCAGTCTACTCGCCGGACCTGATACCAGCTCAATCTCGAGCTCGCATACAGGCAGAACTAAAGGGGATAGATTGCGGTCAGGCTGAGCACTGATCTCGCCACTATCAAGCGAGTACTCAATACGATTGCGGGCACCGATTTGTACAGACAAGCGGCGAATATTCGTCTCATAGCGACAAACCAAGGTGTTATCGGCAGCGCGTGAAAGTAGCCGCTGCAGGCGGACTCCATCGTCCGTTTCGGCGTGGGCTTGAAGATCAAGCTGTGGCTGTGCGTTCGCACGGAGCCTAACGTTATGTTCACCGCGCACGGCAGACGCCGTGCTACCCGCAGATTTTAGCGTCTGAAACCAGACTCTGCCTTCTTTCCGCAACCTGAGTGCAAATCCAGCATGAGCCAACGTACCCGAGGCCGTGTCGAAATAGTGCGCTGCCAGCAACTTCGATTTTGCACCCTCTGCTCTCAGTTGCGCAGCGATTGAATGACGCGCCTTCTCAGTCAGCTGAAATTTTAGTTCGATTTCCATAGCGTCAGAATAATCTTTCGCGAGCTTTTTCAAAGGTAGTTGCCCGAGTCATCGTAACTTAAGCCTCCGATCGGCGCCGCATCAACCACCAACCTATCAAAGCGGATCCCGCCATCAGCAGAATTCGCCGCGTGCTCCGACCACTGCGCAACCGACCCAATAGCTGCAGTAGGACAGCGCCGATCAATGTCAACTGCTTGTGCTCCAACGCGAATGACAGCAAACTGAACAGTCGCCTTGGCGTCGCAGAGGGTTTCAATGACTCGCGGAGCGCGATTTTCGCTTCGACAATCTCTACTCTGTAAAGTGCGCCTTGCAGTATCAGCAATTTTATTTCTGCATCGCGCTCAGTTCTTCTCATACGCGGCAATCCGGATCACCTTGCTCATCGAAGAACACTACCCGATCTTTTTTCAGTTCGGCAAGCGTCAATGGTAAGCCGATTTTTCCACTGGCGATGATACTTCGGGCCCTCCAAAGCAAAACTAGCGTCAGCAAGAGGTAGCCGAGAAAAAGTATCAGAAAAATACGCCAGCCCAACGCCTCCCAGGCAAGCACGACAATGATCCAGAAGACATGCCATTCATTCATTGCTCTGCTGCTGCCTGCATCAATGCTGCTTTCTGGTTGCAGCCTTGAATTTGCCAATACCCGGGCAGCCCGGGAAATCAGCACACCGTTACCACCCAAGGGTGACTTGTATGCAGGCTGGCGAGTATTTCAAGCTAAGTGCGCAAGCTGTCACGGCGTGCCGGCCACAGGCGGCGACCGCGCCCCGGATCTACTCCCAAAAATTCAGGCAATGAATGCACGGCAGTTCGCTGCGCTCGTACTGAAACGTTATGACCTCGGTAGTGGAGTCGCTCGGGGGTCCCATGACCCGTCGACCTTTGAGAAAAGTATTGATGAAATCATGCGCCGTAACGAAGCACCTGTTGAGATGCCTGCGTGGCAAAGCGAGCCCGCTGTGAATGCGCATATTCTTGACCTATACGCCTATTTATCCGCGCGCTCCGATGGAAAGCTTGGTGTGGAACGTCCACAGAAAAAATGATGAACATTCGCCCTCAGGCGAATTGATTTTGATTAATGCACCTGATTTTTTTGACTGCCGTGATACCGCCAGCGCTGCCCAAATCGGGTTGCGCAAACGCACAAGCTTTTTCCGCGAAAATCTGCTGAAACTCATGTACGGTGACCAGACGCTCGCCGGTAGCGATGGGGCTTCGAGTGGCTCGGACGATCTTGCCCATCTCACTGTAATTCTCTTGGGAACAAGGCTCTTCCAGCCGAAAAATTCCGCTCTTCAGACGGCCTGCAAACTGCTCGCTTCGTCCGCAAAATGATTTTTCAAATGGCGATGAACTATCTTGCCGGTGGCCGTCCTTGGCATGTCCTGATCGGCGATAAAGCTCACCCGACTCGGGCATTTGAAGCCGGCCAGGCGGTCGCGACACCACTGGCGGATCTCGGCTTCACTGGCCTGCTCACCTTCATGCAGCACAACGACCGCGTGAACGCTCTCGCCCCATTTCTCATGCGGCATGCCAATGACTGCGACGTCTTTCACTGCAGTATGCGCACCGATCGCGCCTTCGACTTCGGAGGGATACACATTTTCGCCGCCACTGATGATCATGTTGCTCTTGCGATCAACCAGCCAGATGTAGCCGTCTTCGTCGCGATAGGCCATGTCACCCACCGAGCACCAACCGCCATCGAAGGCTTCATCAGTTTTCTCGGGGTTCTTCCAGTAACCGTCGAACACATAGGGCGTTCGCGAGAACAATTCGCCGACTTCACCATCGGCCACCTCTTCGCGATTTTCATTTAGCAGGCGAATATATCCGCTGCCTGACCATTCGCGACCTACGGAACCGAGTTTGGTCAGCTGCTCATTCGGACGCAAAAGCGTTACCCAGCCCGCCTCAGTGGATCCATACAATTCATACAGACGGCCATTTTTGAAGTAATCGAGAATACCGAGCTTGGTGTCTCTACGTGCGGGCGCTGAGGAAACCAGCAATCTACCCACTGAACTGACATCGTATTTTTTCTTAACTTCATCCGGCAGTGAAAGCAGCATGATGTAATGCGTTGGCACCAATGAAGTAAAAGTAACTTTCTCTTGCGAGAGGGTCGCGAGCAAGGCTTCGGGATCGTAGCTGCGACGATCATCAATGATGCAAGGTGCGCCCAGATGCATAAACGTGGTTGCGAAATAAAGTGAATTCGCGTGACACATCGGCATCACCAATAAACCGGTATCGTCTTTGCTAAATCCCATCTCCAGCGCAGTTGCCAGCGCGATCAGATAGCTGCCCTGATGATTGCGAATCGCACCCTTGGGTTTGCCCGTCGTACCAGAGGTGTACATCAGTGCGCACATGCTCTCGGGATCGACCGTTGCGAAGTTTCGGGCGGGGTTGCTGCTGCTGATCAGCGTTTCGTAGCTTATCCAGTCGGTGTCAGGCGCATCGCCCAGCACGAAGCGTCTACCTGCGGGAAGCGCCAGGTCCGTCTTGTGTGCATCGAGCATGTCGCAGAACTCCGCGCCGGCAATCACGGCACTGACTTCAGCATTGTTCAGGATGTAGGCAATCTCAGGGCCGGTCAGACGGAAATTGACGGGTACGGCGACCAGCCCTGCCCGCGCCAGCGCGACATAGATCTCCAGCCACTCGAGACAGTTGTAGGCGAGCAGGCCCACTCTGTCACCGGTCTTGAGTCCCGCACTTAGCAGTCCATCGGCAAGCCGGCTCGCGCGCTCATTCCACAGGTCGTAGTTCAGCGATCTGCGCGAATCACGGGCGCCGAGCTTGTTTGGCATCAGCCGGGCATGCGTGGCGATGGCATCGGATAGGGTCAGAAATTGGCTCATGTTATTGACTTGATACTAATAAGCACTTATCGTCGAAAGCTTCTTTGAATACTGAATTCAGAGTGCGGTTCTAGTATACTTCGGTTTATTAAAACAAATCTTTTTCAGTAATGGCTCTCAGAGGTCAGGAAAAGCGCCGCTTCTTTAAAATCACGATGAATGCGCACCGGCTTCGCCCCTCTGCTGCCGCTGCTTAACCAGGAGTAAGCACCATGTCCGCGCCCGTAATCCATGAACAATCCGTCGCAGCATTGATTGCCCGTTACCTTAAAAGTCAGGGCGTAAAGCGCGTCTTTGGCCTGTGCGGCGGCCACATCATGCCCGTCTGGATGCGGCTGGATGCGGAAGGCATCCAAATTATTGATGTGCGTGATGAGCGCGCAGCGGTCTATATGGCGCATGCGGAAGCCGACCTGAGTGGCGGACTGGGTGTCGCATTGGTGACGGCCGGTCCCGGCGTGACGAATGCAATCACGGGCATCGCCAATGCGCACGTCTCGCGCGCGCCGGTCCTGGTGCTGTCTGGGCTGCCACCGATGGCGCAGGAAAATCGGGGCGCGCTGCAGGACATCGTGCATACCGATATGGTCCGCAGCATTACTCGTTACGCGCGCACCGTCCGCCATGCAGACCTCGCGTTGCAAGAGATTGATGAGGCAGTATCGCGCGCACTCGGACAGGGCGGCGAGCCGGGACCTGTCTACCTGGATTTCCCTGTCGATGTGGTGCGCGCGCGCGTTAGCGCTGCGATGCAGATGTCCGAGCGATTCATCTCGCGTGCTGCCATTGAGATGCCGCCCAATGATGACGCTATTCGCGCAGCAGTCGAGTTGCTGTGGTCAGCGAAGCGCCCATTGGTGATTTCCGGTCGCGGCGCCAAAGGTGCCGGCAAGGAATTGTGCGAGCTGTTGTCACGCGTTGGCGCTGCCTATCTTGATACGGGCGAGAGCAAAGGTCTGGTGCCGGAAAGTCATTCCAGCGTTGTGGCCGCGATGCGCGGCACGGTGATGCAACAAGCCGATGTCGTGCTTACGGTTGGGCGTCGCCTCGATTTCCAGCTCGCCTATGGCTCGCCGTCGGTGTTTGGCGAGGCGAAATTCATTCGTATCGCTGACTGCGCGGCAGAACTGAGGGACAACCGGCGCGGTGCGGTCGAAATCCTCGCCACAGGCAGACTCGCCCTGCAAGCGATGCTAGACGCGGCAGGCGAGCGGCCTTCTGCGGTCGACGCATCTTGGACCACCGGCCTGCGCGCAAAGCACCTGGAGCGGTCGACAAAACTCGTTGACAGCATGCGCAATGCCGCGCCCGGCAGCGACGGTCTGATGCATCCCAATCGCGTGCTTGCGGCCCTGCGCGATGCATTGCCTGAGGATGCTGTGGTTGTCGCGGATGGGGGCGATTTCCTCAGTTTTGCACGTGTTGGATTGCCCGCGTCGACTTATCTCGATCCGGGCTCGCTGGGTTGCATTGGCGTGGGTACGCCCTTCGGTGTGGCGGCTAGTCTGGTGTGTCCGGACAAGACCGTCGTAGTCGCAACGGGTGATGGCGCGTTTGGTTTCAATGCAATGGAGCTCGATACTGCAGCACGGCATAAGGCGCCGGTGCTTATCGTGGTTGCTAACAACGGTTCATGGGCGATTGAAGTGCGCGACCAACAGGAAACGCACGGCAAAGTCGTTGGAACGCGATTGCAGTTTTCAGACCATGCCGCCATGGCGAGAGCTTTTGGTTTGTATGCTGAAAGAGTTGAGCGCGCAGAAGATCTTGCGGGTGCAATAGAGCGTGCCATGGCAAACCGTCCCGCATTGCTGGATGTATTGGTGACACCCGAGGCGGTATCTTCCGATGCAAAATCTGGTCTGGCGTGGGTGCCCGATCTGCAGCCCTTGTCGGCATGGGACGAGGCCGAGCAGCGGTGGCGATCAGGCGACTGATTCGCGTATCATTGACGCTTCGTTGTTTGCGTCGCGGAGACGTTAGAACACCAAGAAATCTGTAACGATGAAAATTCTAGAATCCCAGCCCAAACTGGTGGAGCAAGTCCACAAGGCCATTCTTGCGGAGATCGCAGAGGGCAAGCTTCGTCCTGGCGAGCGAATTATTCAGGAACAACTCGCGCAGGTATTGGGCGTATCCCGACAGCCGGTACAACAGGCACTCGCCTTGCTGAAAAATCAGGGTGTGCTGTGTGATGCACCCGGCCGTGGCTTGCAGGTCACCTCGATGGACCCGACTGTTGTGCAACAGATGTACGACATGCGCGCTGTGATTGAGGGCCTTGCTTTCCGCAAGGCTGCCGAGCACTTCACACCGGATGCAAAAACCCGTGGCGAGCAATTACTGGAGGCCGGGCGTGATGCGGTGCTCAGAGGTTCTGTGAGTGACATGATTAGCGCCGACATGGCGTTTCACAATTTCATCTACGAGCTTGCGAACAATCCCCTGATCGGCCCCGTGATGGAAACCAAATGGGTGAATACCCAACGGGTTATGGGCTCGGTACTGCTTTCTGCGGACAAACCACGCGACATCTGGGATGAACACGAGGACATGTTCAAACTCATCGCAAGCGGCGATGGTGAGCGTGCCGAGCAGGCTGCACGCAAGCACATCCAGAAGGCCGCTGATTTCATGATTCAGCGGCTGGCCGACCCGCCAGATTCACAAAACGCCGCCTGAATCCCCTTCCCCGTTCAACCGGAGCTGCCGCAGCAGGGAGTGCTCGGTGATTTAAATCGCTTGATTTAGCCGCGATTTATAAACAAAACCGGTGAAATCCCCGCAAGTTCTTACCGCCACAAGACCCCCGAGAATCTTTCCTTGACAGACAGAAATCAAACGTATTGTCCTTCTGTTTGAACTCTGAATTCAGAGTTCATGAAAGCTGTGCCAGTCGGCCAAGTTTTGTCCGACGAATTTCCGTATTGGGTTTGAGCCAGCCTCTCGGGGCTGGCTTTTTTTGGCCCCGCGTTCTTGAGACTGACCGCTGCAACAGCACTGCCTCGCCATCGACTTGACGAGACTGGCCCTTAACGCCCACACGACTAGCGCATCTACAAAAAACAAGTCCGCCTCAAGTATCGGGAGAAGACCTCATGGCAACGAACAACATCGGATTGGAAATGACTACAGAATCCAACAACCAGGTGTACAAGAAAGTCGCATGGCGACTCGTACCCTTCCTCTGCCTGTGTTATCTCGCGGCCTACCTGGATCGCGTCAATGTCCTGCTGCCCGGGTATGTCGTCACTGACCTGAATAGCGATTTTCTCAAGAGTGAGGCCGGAGAGAAGCTGCGTAGCCGTATACCCACCCGCCGCTTTGGCGACATCACTGATCTTGACGGCCATTTGCTCAGCTCACTCTAATGATGATGGATCAAGCGACACAGGCACGTCTGCGCACCTGGCTTGGCGCTCGGGGACACAACGTCAATCCAGAATTGACCATAAAACCGCTGACCGGTGGGCAATCGAATCCGACTTTTTTGCTGAGCAATGCGACAGAAAAATTCGTGTTGCGCAAAAAACCCGATGGCGTGTTGATCAAGTCGGCGCATGCCATCGATCGTGAATATCGCGTCATCAGCGCATTAAAAGATACGTCCGTACCCGTGCCTGATGCATTGGGCTGGTGTGATGATGAGAGCATCATCGGTACGCCGTTTTACTTGATGTCTTATCTGGATGGGCGGGTATTTGTTGATCAAAGCCTGCCCGGTATGGCTCCTCCAGAGCGCGCCGCGATCTACCGGGAGATGAATCGCGTCATCTCCGAGCTGCATCGGCTGGACATCGATGCACTCGGACTCGGTGGCTATGGCAAGAGGGAAGATTATCTGCCGCGCCAGATCACCCGCTGGTCGTCCCAGCTCAGCTCGGCAAAGATACCGGTGCCCGAGGGCGCGCTGCGCCTGATGGCGTGGCTACCCGCGCATTTGCCGCCACCACAGCCAGCGGCGCTGATTCACGGCGACTTCCGTCTGGATAACCTGATCTTCCATCCAAGCGAGCCTAGAGTAATCGGTGTCCTTGACTGGGAGCTGTCGACGATTGGCGATCCGATCGCTGATTTTGCTTATCACTGCATGAGCTGGCACATACCCCACGCGCTATGGCGTGGAATTGCCGGCCTTGATCTGCAGCGCTTGGGCATACCGGAAGAAGCTGATTATCAGCGGCAGTACTTCATCGGACGCACAGCGATTGCGCCTGCTGACTGGCGCTTCTACCTTGCCTTCAATTTGTTCCGTATGTCTGCCATCTTGTTTGGTATTGCAGAGCGCGCGCAGCAAGGCAATGCGAATGCCGCAGATGCGGTGCAGACCGGGGCCAAGGCCGGTCCACTGGCCGATCTTGGGTGCGATATCGCGGGCATCTGAGAAATCATTCGGCGGCAAGCCACTTCCTAGTCTTATTTCTGTTGTCTTTCAGCCCATCGGCAGGTATGAGTAAAATTCAAGCTACGCGGATGGTCCGCACTGCACTGCCTGATGATCTGCCAATGACCCGCCAATGAAGTTCCTGATCGCCCGCTTCAATCACGAAACCAATACCTTTTCTCCGGTATCCACGACGCTGGCTGATTTCGAGCCGCTGTATGGCGAGGATGCACTTGCTGATCAGCGCCATGCCCGCACGGCGATGGGCGCGTTTATACGGTTGGTCGAGTCGCAAGCCGAAGCAACGCTGATCACCCCCGTGTCTGCCACCGCTAACCCGAGCGGAACGGTTGCTGCTGACGCGTACACCCACCTCACCGACGCTATTCTTGCCGGAGTGCGTGAACAACCCGATGCGATCTTGCTTGATCTCCACGGCGCACTGGTCGCTGAGAACGCCGCCGATGGCGAGGGCGAGCTACTTGCTGCGATACGCAGCATTGCGCCCGACACACCCGTAGCCGTCGCCCTTGATTTGCACGGTAACGTGACCCCAAAGATGGTTGCGAACGCCGACATTCTCGTCAGCTTCAAAACCTATCCGCATATCGACATGGCAGAGACCGGTGAGCACGCAGGACGATTGATGATGGACCTGCTTGCTGGCCGTACTCGGCCCATGAGCCACTTGGTGCAGTTGCCATTGCTCTCGCACACCCTGCGCAGCAATACAAACGAAGGTGCAATGCAGCGGGCCGTAGAGGCCGCGCGCCGTGCTGAGCAGAGCGCCGGTGTGCTGGCCGTCTCGGTAATGGCCGGCTTCTCGCTGGCCGACTTTGAAGATGCGGGTGTATCTGTGATTGTCGTTACCGATAATGATCGTGCGCTGGCCGATGAGGTTGCCAGTCACCTAGCCCAGCAAATCTGGCGCGAACGAGAGGGATTCGTGTACCAAAGCGAGCCGCTAGCTCAATCAATCGCACGTGCAAAAGCGATGCAAGCCGAACCCGACGAAGGTCCGATACTGCTGCTGGACCATAGCGATAACGTGATGTCCGGTGGCACCTGCGACACCATGGATGTACTTCAGGCGGTCCTGAAAGCGCAGCTTTCTTCGATCTTGGTCGGCCCGATCTGCGATCCGCAAGCAGTACAGCGCTTATGGAAAATGCGACCCACCGATGTCGTCAGCGCCGAAATTGGCAACCGAATTCCCCTCGCACAGCAGGGCATCACCAAAAAGCCCGTACGACTGACCGGCGTGGTGCGTGCGAAAAGCGATGGCGAGTTCACGGTCAGCGGACCGATCTACACGGGCGCCAAAGTGAGTATGGGGCGCACCGTGCTATTTGATACCCTGGATGCACTGATCGTCATCTCCGAGCGGCGAATGGAGCCCTATGACATGGGCATATTCAACTGCGTCGGCATGGATCCTTCGCGCTATGACTACCTACTGTTGAAGTCGCGCATGTATGCCCGTCCTGTGTTTGGAGCGATAGCTCGGGGCTTAGTCGAGTGCGATGCCGACCAAGGCGGCCCCACCAGTTCGAATTACGCGCTGTTTCCGTTCAAACATATCCGGCGGCCGGTCTATCCGCTAGATCAAGAGAGCGCATTCCTTAACAGCTAATCCACGGCTGTAAATTTTCAAAAACTCGGAGTGCTTTCAAATAGGCTCGGCCAAAGCTCGCCTGTAGAAAATACTGGCGGGATAGATTGCGCGCGCCATGCGTAAATCCATAACAACCAGCAACGCTTTTCGCATGACCCGCTTTCCAGCGAGATAGGTCACTCAGCGGAATTCAATCAAAAGTATTTCTCCGAGAAAATTCTTATGAGAAATGTTGCATTTTATTGAACCGATCACCGCCCAATGTGACTGAATGATCCCATTCATTATTTCTTTAAAGCCATGTTTAAAACCAACTCCTTCGAAAGTCGACTCACTCTCGTAAAAAATGCGCTGAACGTGCCATCCACCCATAAACCCCCTACTCCCAGTGATAGGCAGCCCCAGATGCACCAGAGGTCACCCAAAAAATCGAATCAATGTTTCGATTTAGGTTTTGAAAACAAAAAGCACGCTACCGATCAAGAGCTCCAAGCACTCAGGCTGTGGAAATCAATGATCATGATGGTTGGAAGCTTCATTGAACGAGCCCCACAAGCGCAACAATGGAGCCGCCCGGAAATTAGGGAATTTATCACCCAAGTGGAAATCTGCCTTGAACTGAAACCTGGGAAACTCAGCACTAATCAGTACGCTAATCTCATGACTAAGCTTGACGACATCGCGCCCTTCAAGGATGGCGAGCTGACTACTGATCTGCATTCTTTGGATCAGATAATTAATGCTTACGGGAATAAACTTGCAGCTGAGGGGTAAGGAATGTGATCTACGTACGAGCCTTGCCGGGGGGGCTTTGAGCGGAAAGTGCGATTGCGCAGTTTTTACTCGCCCCCGGTAACGGCATGCACCACCAGTGCGACTGCCGTCATTTGATAGTCATTTGAGAACGCACCATCAATCTGCTAGCTTCAAAGTTCAACAAACTCCAACCCGCCAATAAGCTAAAAATCAAGGGCTTAATCCCGCTTTTTGGCCGCAAAAACTCCCCTGCTATCGCATCTTGTGATCATTCGGCGAGCACACAAATCTGTTTTTTGGCGATAAACTCCCCGCAGATATTGCATTGCCGAGCGCCTGCGTAGGCAGTACCGCAAGCGGCTACGCTGAAAACACAAAAATCCCAAAAAATTTCAGCAGCTAGGAAGAGGTGAAAGGCCGCAAGCGGCCCGGGTAGACAGACCCCTCATCCGCTGTTGTTCACCCTAGCCTGCCGAGAAAGGTCGCCATGTCAGTTCAAAAACTCCCCACTACCGCCAACGCCGATTCCATTTGGCAGGCGAAAGTTCATCTGGCCGCGGCCTTGCGTCTGGCAGTACTCGATGGCCTGGAAGAAGGCATCGACAATCACTTCACCATGATCGTCCCGGGTCGAACCGATCAATACTTGCTACTGCCATTTGGTCTGCATTGGTCGGAGGCCAGAGCCAGTGACATCATCGTATTCAATGACAAAGGCGAAACGCTCGAAGGCGATGGCGTCGTCGAACTGTCCGCGCAGTGCATTCATGCGCCGCTGCATAGAATCACCGGTGCCAAAGTGGTCATGCATACGCATCAACCCTGGGCCACAGCACTCAATATGCTGCAGAACAATCGACTGCTGCCTGCCAGTCAGACCGCTGCATTTTTTTATAATCGCATCGCTTATGACGATCACTATCAAGGCTTGGCCAAGACCATGGCCGAGGGCGAACGGCTGGCCGCAATTTTGCAGGACAAGCAGGTCATGTTCCTCAAAAATCACGGCGTGATCACGGTCGGTGACACCATCGCACAGGCCTACCGGCGTTTATACAAGCTCGAAAAATGCTGCCAGACGCAGTTGCTGGCGATGAGCAGCGGCCAGCCACTTGAAGTGATGAGTGAAGCGATCATCGCTGAAGTATTGCAGCGCGCACCCGAAGACCGGCATCCGGTCAGTGAGCGTGAACGACTTTATTTCGATGCCATGATGCGCGTGCTGGATCGCGTCAATCCCGGCTACGCTGAATAAAAAGTACGGCGATACAAACGCATTGCGATCATCGTGACCTTGATCTTCACTGACGCAACCACTCTCAGACACGATCAGCTTTCCTCACCTAAGAGCCCACTATGGCACCAACACATCGCTGGAAAAACAGACCACTCGGTTCCAACTGGGGAGACTTTGGCGAGGATGATCAGGCGGGTCGACTGAATCTGATCACCCGAGAAAAAGTTTTGCAGGGCATTGCCGAGGTACAGGAAGGTTTGTCATTCAACCTCAGTCTGCCACTCGACGTACCCGGTGGGAATGTGCTCAACCCCCGACGGCATCCACCCGTACTGCGCCCGACGCTGCGCAATGGTCTACCGAATATGAACTACGCTCTGTGCGTGGATGATCCTGCGCATACCGATGTAGTCAGTGATGATCTCGTCATTCTGCATACGCAGTACAGCACGCAGTGGGATAGTCTTGCGCACGTTGGATCCTTGTTCGATGCCGATGGTGATGGCGTGAAGGAATCGGTGTACTACAACGGTTATCGTGCTGATACGGATGTATGCAGTGCCGCCGAATCATCCGAGGCGGGTGTCTTCAACCACGCGCCCATCGCGCAGAGATCAACCTCAACAGCGCAGGCCTTGGGTATTGAAAAAATGTCCGAGCAATGTGTGCAAGGGCGTGCGGTGATGATTGACCTGCGTGCGCATTTGGGCGAAGCCCGCGTGGTCGTCGACTATGCAATGCTCGCAGACATATTTGCCAAAGACGCCATCACGATCGAACCCGGTGATATGGTCTGTCTGCATACGGGCTTTGCCGATCGACTGCTAGCGATGAACCGCAACCCCGATGCAGAGGTATTGGCGAATTGCGGTGCTGTTCTAGACGGACGCGATCCCGCCCTGCTGGATTGGATCACACAATCCGGGCTGTCGGTGCTCATCGCCGATAACTATGCAGTGGAAGCCCACCCGGTTTCGGCACAGGCGGGCTGCTATGCGACGCTGCCGCTGCATGAGCATTGCCTGTTCAAGTTGGGCATTCATCTGGGCGAGCTTTGGCATCTCACCCCCTTGGCGAACTGGTTGCGTGCCCACGGACGCTATCGTTTTCTGTTAACCGCCCCGCCCTTGCGTCTGCCCGGTGCGGTGGGCTCGCCCGTCACACCAATCGCGACTGTATAAACAGCGCAATCGAGAAGCAAACCGTTCTGTTTTCCACACACAGCCCCGGGTATTGATAAAAAAGTTAACTAAATTAATCCCCAAAAGATACAAACCATCAATACAAAAAACCAATTTAAATTGCCAAGTTAATACTTTTTTAGGCGTCAATGTAGAGCCTGACTAAAAACGAAGAGCCCCACCTTGGCGACTTCATTTCAATTCAGCATTGGAGCGGGCGACCAGCAGGCCGCCGAGGCGAATCTATCGCCATTCAAAGTAACCAGGACATGCATGACTGTACTTTTTAGTTGTCAACTTTTACTGTATAGTTTCTCTGACGCTTTCAACAAGGCTCGACCACCAGCCCACCGGGGCAGTTTTTTCCTCCCCCAGCGAGATAGAAAATCTGACCCATTCAACCTGAAAAGGTGACGTCTTGAACTCACACATCGCATTATTCCTTGCCTTCGGTGCCTGTTTTGGTCTGGCCACATTCTCTTCTCGGCATTTGTTCAGCGAAGGACCACACAAAGCTGAAGAATCCGTACAAGCGTCCTCACTAGCGAGTCGGGCGTTCTGGACCATGGTTTGCACATTTTTGTGGCCAATCATGTTGCTCACCAGGGTCAACACGGCTTGGGTCCTCGCGAAGCGAAAGCGACAACTGCCGTAAAAGCCATAGGTGATAGAGTCGTCTCTTGCAAGCACTCAGACTCGGGGTACGACATGACTCTTTTTCAAACGCCGATTTTTTGCACGCTGGTGGCTTGTTTGTTGGCCACTTCCGTTGCAATGGCTCAGTCAACAGCAGAAAAACAAGCGCAACAAGCCATACCTTCTGCCAGTAATTTCTTCGGGCTGGGTGTCGGCGCCTTTCCTAAAACATCGGGGAGCGGCGATTTGCGCATCATGGCACTGCCGGTCGTTCAGTACAGCTGGGGCAATGTCGCCTATGTCTCCGGCCTGAAAGCTGGCGCCTGGGCCTTTAGGTCAAAAGACAGTTCTCTGCGTATCGGTCTGTATGCCGAGCCACGGTTTGGTTACAACGCAAGTGATAGCGTGCGCACCGCTGGCATGGCCGATCGCGAATTCGGGATTGATGCCGGCCCGAGTGTTCGTTGGAGTACACCCGCTGGCGTCATCAACCTCGAATACGGATTTGATATGACTGGCCGCAGTAACGGGCAAGTCGCACAGATGCAATTCATCCGACCGCTGATCACAGGACAAGGATTTCGGTTAAATGGTCTGGCCGCGGCCACCTGGCAGAATTCGGCGATGAATAGCTACTACTGGGGCATGCAAGCCTCCGAGACAACGGACGGACTGGCACGCAACGTGGGTGCCGGTGTGGGTTTTTCGGCGGGCATCACAGGCCTTTACACCGTCGGTAACAGTGGCGCCCTCTTTTTTGGGGTCAGCGTCAACCGACTATCCGATGCGCAAGCTAACAGCCCCATCGCAGAGCGAAGTTATACCCCCTTGATGTACCTTGGCTATGGCTGGCGCATGTAAGACAACATATTTTTCCCCTACGTTTTACTCAATGAACACCACAAACCATTTACTGAGACACGGGCGATCTTGGCAGGTTTCACAATGGCACCAATGAATATGACGACGCGTTTCACCCGGAGAGCCTGGCTCATGCATTTGGCACTTGGGTCTTCATTTTTGATTCATACACAGGGGCATGCTCGAAACAGCGCCGCCATCATGGACTTCAGAGATCCCGACATCGCACGACAAATGAGAATTGTGAATGACGACGTCATGGGCGGGCGATCAAATTCTCGTTTTATCATCGATCCAGAGGGCGTGATCTTCGAAGGTAAGGTCTCGCTGGAAAACAATGGTGGCTTCGCCTCCGTGCGGTGCGCAGTCAATTTTCCACTGGATGCCTCAGGCTTGCAGCTGACCACACGCGGCGACGGCCAACAATACCAACTCATCATCCGCACAGAGGCATCCACCAGATCGCCCATCTACAAAAGTAATTTCGTGTCTTCAAAAGACTGGCAGACGCATCAATTCAAACCAGAAGATTTTGATGCCCAATTTCGCGGAAGGCCAGTTGAGGCAAAACCCCTCGTTTTCTCTGAAGCGCTTGAGTTCGGCATCCTCATTTCTGATAAGCAGGCAGGCGCGTTTCGACTTCAACTTCGCCAACTTCAGCCGATATAAGCCATACTCCGGCTGCCGATCTAGTGAAATCACCTCACCTTGCCGCTTTGTTTTTCATTACCGCTCTTGGAAATGGCGCATGACTAATTGGAATCAATCTTTATTCAAATGGCACATCGCCTCGCACCGGGAGCGTGCCTGGAAGCGTGTCGTCGCCGCCTGTCAGGGCGAAGAAGTAGAAAGCGAAGGAACGGTATGGCGGTACTGTGAGCTGAGTCAGGTCGAAACCACCCTGACCGTAGACCAGCTAGGTCGCTACCTGGCATCCGAATTTCCTCATCACTGGGAACCGCATTCTGAAAGCACTGGCTACGTACGTATCGACGATTTTCCTGCGATTCCGGAAGAAGTCGATAATGAAACCAATGAGCGACCCTGTGCCAGAGCTAAGTGCCCCTGCTGCATGCGCACGGGCAGTACGCGCGGTTGCTGGTGCACATTGAACTGACCTGTCTGTCATTTGGACATCCCGAATATTGAGAGAAAAAAGCCATGTTTTCACAATTAGAAAAAAATAAAAATCCAAAGCTGATATTAAATTCTATTTTGCAGGCGCTGCACACCCAAGTGACCGCCAACCGCGCCATTGCACATTTTTTCATGAATGTTCACATGGATGCCTTGATCGCTGATGTCCACAAGTTCAGCCACTTTGCAATGGAACAGCCCGAGAGTCTCTATCGTGATCCTTTGCGTGCTCAAAAGAGTTCAATGCCCGCCATTCAAGTCAGCTCAAGCGTGTTCGAAGAAGTTCATAAAATTCTGGTTCAGATTTTGAAGGACCAAGGCATTGCCGAAGATCAGATTCCCAGACTCTCCTTTGAAATCCTTGAGATAGTCGAAGAATCGCGCGCTCAATTCAGCGACACCATCATGATGGCACTCAAGATGGAAGATGTGACGCAAGACAGTCTTCTAGAGGTATTCAAACGATTCAAATTTGAGGCAAAACTGGCCGGGAAAAATGAAATCAGTGTCGAGAGTGGCATTGATATCCCGATCATTGTGAAGATACGCCCCAAGGATAAATCCATTATTTTTATCGGCAAGGCCGTATCCGTTGAAAATTCAAAACTCAAGGATGTGGAAGAAATAGCGGATTTAGCAAAAGAAAAAAATCCTATCTTCCCAGCGAAAGCGGTTGAGGATGATGATGACTGGCCATTTCTCCTGATGGAAAAATCTTTCTCATACGAAGACGGCGTACCGCTGCGATTACTCTTCCGACTGGCGAAAAGTTTTTCGACTGCTTTTTATCGGAACGTCAAATGTGATTCCCAAAAAATTCTTGCCTGGAATGTAGAAAATCGCTGAAAAAATAAGGGAAGAAAAACTCGAGTGACAGAGAAAAATAAACTAAGTCACATACCCGGCATAGGTGGCCGCCGATCCAACAGATCAGCAATCATCGTTTCATAAGCAGCCGCGATCTCTAGTAAAGCGCCATCCCCTTTAGGCTGGCCAATCAACTGCAAGCCCATGGGCCATCGGCCTGACACATCAAATCCAGCCGGGACGCTGATCGCTGGCAAACCCGCCATCGTCGCGTAAATCGTGCACTCCATCCATCGATGGTAGGTATCCATCGTGCGACCCGTAATCTGTGTTGGCCATGCCTGCTCGACAGGGAAAGGCCAGACTTGCGTCACAGGTAAAGCCAGCACATCAAAACGCGACAACAGCTTCAACATTGCGTTGTAAAACGTACTGCGTGCCTCGCTCGCCATTTCGAATTCGGTGTAGAGCAAACCTTCGGCCTGATCATATTCCCAAAGCGTTTTAGTCTCGAGCAGTTCGCGCGCACGCGGTAACTTGATCAGGCCGCGCACATTGGCCGCCGTCAGCGCGCGCCGCCACACCAACCACGCTTCCCAGACGGCTTCAGGATCAAAGCCGAGGCCAGATGACAAAGGCTCTACTATCGCACCCGCTGCTGTCATCCTGCTCAGCCCTTGTTCACACACTTCCAGCACACCGGGTTCGAGCGCCAGATGACCATTCAGACTGCCCAGCCAGCCGATGCGCAATCCTTTGAGTGAAGATGCGTCCGGCCAGTGCTCGGGCACTGCATAAGACGAGCCGAGCGACATGGGATCTCGTGGGTCGGCACCTGATTGTGTAGCCAACAATTGCGCCAGATCGCGAACGTTGCGTGCCATCGGACCTTCAATCGCCAACTGATTCAACCAGAATTCAGCACGTGGCCAGCGCGGCACCAGCCCCTGACTGGGACGCAGGCCAAACACATTGTTCCAGCCTGCCGGATTCCGCAGGCTTCCCATGAAATCCGATCCATCCGCCACAGGCAGCATCTGATGCGCCAGCGCTACCGCAGCCCCGCCACTGCTGCCGCCGGCACTCACGCTGGTATCCCACGCATTACGGGTCGTGCCATGAATCTTGTTGAAGGTATGCGAGCCCAGACCCAATTCAGGAATGTTGGTCTTGCCAATAATGATCGCGCCAGCGGCCTTGATACGCTCGGCGATGATCTGGTCGTGTTGTGGCATCACACCCTGCAACAGAGGGCAGCCAAAGTCGCTTGGAAAACCCAGTACATGCGCGGTGTTTTTAATCGCATGCGGTATGCCGTGTAGCCAGCCCATGGATTCACCGCGCGCTAGCTGCGCGTCACGCGCATCCGCTTGTTCCAGCAAATCGCCATCTGCCGCCAGATGAATCAGCGCGTTACAGATAGGATTCAAACGATGAATGCGAGCCAGATAGGCCTGCATTACCTCGCGGCAGGATAGCCTGCGATCGTGTATCGCAGCCGATAGTGCTTGCGCATTCAGGCTGGTAATGTCATCGGGGTGAGATTGCATAAATATCTGGACGAATACAGGATTGATCAGAGCGATGCATCGCAATATCATCCGCATTGAACAACGAAGGAACCAGTACAAAGCCATCGCGTTCAAACGCAGCACGCTGCACTGGATCGAAAATGGAAGGCATACAGATCTCCGGCGATCAGAGTCGGTGGTTCGCACTCTACTACTGTGTCCACGAACCTCCAACAAAATGCCGCGCGTGGTGTCGGACTTTTTCAAGGTAGACATCATCGCAAGTACAAGCATCTGCTGGCTGGACACGAAGTTTTCATTTAAATAATGCTGCAGGCATTTCGCTTGCCTCATGGACCAGAGTCTGCGATAACGCGCGAAGCCGGCCCTTGTTGTCACTAGGCCTCGCGCATCGCGAGAAAACCTTGGGTGCCCGGTTTATCCATCAACCACGAGACACCAAAATGAAAACCTTCACCACCGCCCTTGCCCTGCTACTGTCGTTGTTCGCAATGCCCGTCACTAGCCATGCGCAATCCACGCAGGTGCGCACCGAGTACCTGATGACGATTTACCTGCCCACCGAGCGCAAGGCGATTGATCCCACGCTCACCATCGTCAATATCCTGCCCGGTGGTTGGGTCAAAGGACCCAGCATCAATGGCAAGGTCATCGCGCCCGGCGGCGACTGGATACGCACGCTGCCCTCGGGCGCATTGCGTCAGGAAGCTAAGCTGACGATCGAAACCGATGATGGCGCATTCATTCACATGAGCTATGTTGGCGTCGTCGCCATGAGCAAAGAAGCAGCTGAGGCACTCGGTCGGGGCGAAGTCCTGAACGACAAGAGCGTGCCGTATTTCATCAACACCCCACTGTTCCAGACCTCAGCAGAAAAGTACGGCTGGCTGAACAAGGTGCAAGCAATCGGCAAGATGGTCGAACTCAAGCGCACCACCACCGAGGCTTATGTGAAGTACGACATCTTCATCGCGCGCTGACATGATGCCGGCCCACTGGGGCCGGCGATTTTTATCAGACCGACACGAACCGGAAACGGTTTGCCCATGGCAGATGGTGAACACTGATGGCCCTGGCATCTAAACACGGAGAAGAAATTTTCCGCCAATTGGCTCAAGTCTGACCAACTCCTGCCGATACCCCCCATTGGCCGCTGGATTCGGCAATATTGCCAAAATTTTATCTATTGCAGATTACGGAGTAACGCTCAACGAATCGACGCGTACATGGTCAACACAATGGCAGCTTTGCAGATGCTGTCCAGGCGCTGGATTTCCCGCTTGGCAGGATGCCTGCTGCTCGCCGTATTGACGTGCGTGAACATGAACGCTCAGGCAGCGACTTGTACCGCCGATACCTCCCCGACTGCAGATTGCGAAAGCCTTAGTCTGGCGACGCAGTACATCAATGCCAATGTCCCCAGTGGTGTCACCGTGACATCAAGCGGATCGACTACGCCTGCGGTCAAAATTGGTGACGTGCAGGACAGCTTTACTAACAGTGGCACTCTGCAAGGCATCACCACCGGCGCACAAGGTCTGCGGCTCAATGCAGCCGTTGGCACGGTCACGAACTCGGGTGTAATTCAGGGCTACGATGGTTCAGCAGGCATATTGATCAACAACAGCGGCAGCAACGTCGGCGAAGTCACCACCCTGACAAATAGTGGTCAGATTGTGTCGGGGTCAGGCAATTCAGCTATCAGAAACCTGAACATCATCACGACATTGACCAACGAGTCAGGCGGCTCAATCACCTCGACCGACTCGCAAGCTGTCTACAACGGCGGCACGATCACCACCATCGACAATGCAGGTACGATGTCAGGCGGTACCTACGGTATCAACAATGTCACGGGCGCGACCATCACCACGATTACCAATCAGGGGACGCTATCGGGTAACACAGCTGGCATCCAAAACTCCGGAACACTAACCACACTAAACAACTTACAAGGAAAATCCAGCTCCGCACTCACCTACTCGGGAACCCTACCGACCAACTACAACATCATCATCAACAGCACGAGCAATTTCGGTATGCTTCAGGCGAGTACGGCCAACGGGACCATGAACTTCGATATCTATACCGGCTCGACAGTGTCAGTCGGCACCTACAGCAGCGTTTTAAGCGGTATCAGTGCAAGTAACTTGGTAGCAACCACGGGCACTTACTTAGACATCCCGTGGGTATTGAGCAATCGCACAGGATCGATCTGGGATTTGATCATGGGACTTAGTACGAGCGACACCCAGACCTCGCTCACCACCACCGCCAGCGACATTAGTAATCTGCTGGCTATGAAAAGCTCGGCACTGACCCATGGTCTTCAATACGATTGCCCGATTGCGACGGGAAAGCGCTTGTGTATCTCGAGCGGGATCAGATCCACCACGACAAACTCTGATCAGGTTTACGATACCGGAGGACTTATCGTCATGGCATTTCGCACCAGTGCGCGCACGCGCATGGGTATGTTTGCAGATCAGAGTTTTTACGGTCAGGTGGGCTCCAACATTGATGTCAGTTATTACAATCCCATGGTCGGTATTTTTGCAGATTGGAAAAAAAATTCAGACGGCACAGGCCTGACACTAAAGCTCTCTGGCAATTATCAAAAAAATTCGGTTGATATCACTCGCACGATCACCGGGTACAGCGAAGCGGGTTCAGGCACCACGGCACTGCGTTCAAGCGGTGGTCAACTGACAGCCCGTTATGGGATGGACTTCAAGAGTGACGTAAATCTGTCGCCCTATATAGCCGTTCGTCGCATTCGACAATGGCTGGACGCCTACGAAGAAAGCTATACCTCATCAGTCTCGGCGCCGTTGTCATACAGCGCCTTATCGGCAATCAGTACGACCGCCCTGGTGGGCATGGACGTCGATGTCGCGATGAACAACGTATTTCATCTGGTCGCCTCCGCAGGCGCAGACTTTGACCTGTACACCAACGATGCTGCGGTTACCACAACATCGGGCATCAGCGGCCTGTCGGCAGTGTCTTTAAGCGCCACATCGGTGCAGCGAAGACGCAAAGCTACATTGGGCACTTATTTACTCCTGCCCTCCGGTGAAAGAATCTCGCTGATGGGTATGTATCAGCAAGAGCCTTACGCTGGCTTGAACACAGTGCGCGTGACTGCCACTTATGCTGCGCAGTTCTGAGGTCGTGTGGGATCGGCACGATGTCGATCAAGTTGACAACATCATCTTCAAATGCCAAATAGAGCAGCTTGACCTACCCCCGGGAGTAGCTGGATCGAGACCTGGTTCCAATCTCCATCACACCAGACTCTCCTGACGCTGCCGGTCGATGACCTCCGGCTTACAGCGCCAACCGGCCAATCGGCCAATCGGAATGATTCAGCATAAATCGCCTGAAAAAGTCGCTATTTACAGCTATATTTTCTGAATCAAAGACTATTTGGCAAAAATTCAGAAACATTTTTCGCAGATAAGCCTCTATATTTTCGGTATCGGACTTCACTAAAATCCGTGTGGTTCAGCCGCTACCGCGGCACCCCGCTCTGTGACCCAACACCGTCTTACCGGACGAGCAAAGGCCGCAGCGCAACCCCGAAACCTGAAGGAGGAGACTTCCATGACGACCGAGACCGAGAGCGGGCCCGCTGCCGCCACAACTTCGTCCATTGCCACTGCCACCGCCATTCGTCGGCCTGACGTCACACTCGAAGACAAATACAGCAAAGTAGACGGACGTATTTATCTCTCGGGTATTCAGGCGCTCGTACGTCTACCCATGATGCAGCGACTGCGCGACACCGCAGCCGGCCTGAACACCGCCGGTTTCGTCAGCGGCTACCGCGGCTCGCCGCTCGGCATGCTGGACGAAGCACTCTGGAAGGCGCAAAAACATCTGGATGCACACCATGTGAAGTTTGTACCCGGCGTCAACGAAGACCTCGCCGCCACCGCAGTCTGGGGCACACAAACCGTGGGCTTGGTCGGACCTGCCAAATACGATGGTGTGTTTGCGCTTTGGTACGGCAAAGGCCCCGGCGTTGATCGCTGCGGTGACGTATTCAAGCACATGAATCATGCCGGCACCGCGCAGCATGGCGGTGTGCTGCTGGTTGCGGGCGATGATCATGGTGCGTATTCATCGACGCTGCCGCATCAGTCAGAGCACATGTTCTCCGCGTGCATGATCCCAGTGCTCTATCCGTGCAATGTGCAGGAGTATCTCGACCTCGGCTTGCATGCATGGGCGATGTCACGCTACTCCGGGTGTGCTGTTGGTTTCAAAGCACTGGCTGACACCGTCGAATCCACCGCCTCGGTCGACGCCGACCCGTTTCGCTTGCAGATCGTGTATCCCGATGATGTGAAAATGCCCGAAGGCGGCTTAAACACGCGCCTCTCGACCGACACGCTCGGTGTGCAAGCGCGCAAGCAGGAAGCGCTGATGCAGGACTACAAGATTTATGCAGCGATCGCTTACGCCAGAGCCAACAAACTCAACCGCACAATGATCGACAGCCCGAATGCCAAGCTGGGCATCATCGCGTCGGGCAAATCGTATCTCGATGTATTAGAAGCGCTGGAAGAGCTGGGCATTGATGAAACACGAGCGGCCGAGATCGGCCTGCGTCTGCACAAAGTATCCATGCCCTGGCCGCTGGAGCCGGAAGGTATTCGTGATTTTGCGCGAGGACTAGATGAAATTCTGGTGGTCGAAGAAAAACGTCAGATCGTTGAATATCAACTTAAAGAGCAGCTCTATAACTGGCAGGAAAACGTACGCCCACGCGTGATCGGTAAGTTCGATGAAAAAGGTGAATGGGTTGCGCCACGCGGTGATTGGCTACTGACCTCGAAGGCCGATTTTTCGGTTGCGCAGATTGCGCGCGTGATCGCATCACGCATCGCGCGCTTTCATACCAGTGATCTGATCAAGGCCCGCCTCGCCTTCCTCGAAGCCAAAGAACAAGTACTGAACAAAGCAGTCAATACTCCACCCCGCCCTGCGTACTACTGCTCGGGCTGTCCGCACAACACCTCCACCAAAGTGCCCGAGGGCAGTCTTGCGTTGGCCGGCATCGGCTGTCATGTGATGGCCACGGCGATTTATCCCGAATTCAACAAGCTCACCACGCAGATGGGTGGCGAAGGCGCGCCGTGGATTGGTCAGGCCGCTTTCTCGAAGGTGCCGCATGTATTTCAGAACCTCGGCGATGGCACGTATTTTCATTCAGGCTATCTGGCCATACGTGCCGCCGTCGCAGCCAAAGTGAATGTCACCTACAAAATTCTTTACAACGACGCTGTCGCGATGACCGGTGGTCAGGCCGTCGACGGCACGATCTCGGTACGACAAATTGCGCAGCAGATGGCGGCTGAGGGTATTCACCGTATCGCACTCGTCACTGAAGATCTGAGTCGTTACGACGACCCCACCGGTTTGCCCTCTCACGTCACGCTACATGACCGTGCCGACATGGATGCAGTGCAGCGCGAGCTACGCGAGGTTCAAGGCGTATCTGTACTCATTTACGATCAGGTCTGTGCAGCTGAAAAGCGTCGTCGTCGCAAAAAAGGCGAATTGCCCAAGCTATCCAAGCGGCTCTTCATCAACGACGCGGTGTGCGAAGGTTGCGGTGACTGCGGCATGCAATCAAACTGCACCTCGATCATGCCATTGGAGACAGAATTCGGTCGCAAGCGAACGATTGATCAATCTTCGTGCAATCAGGATTATTCCTGCGCGAAGGGCTTTTGCCCGAGCTTCGTCACCGTCACCGGTGGGACACTGAAAAAAATGAAATCGGTTGCGACTTCCAAAAACAACGCAGAAGAAAACAGCGACACACTACCCGAACCTATACCCGCCTCTTGCGAGGCCTCGTATAACGTTTTGATCAACGGCATCGGCGGCACGGGCGTAATCACCATCGGTGCGCTGCTTGGCATGGCGGGTCATCTCGAAGGTAAAGGCGTTTCCGTTCTCGACATGACCGGCATGTCGCAAAAGAATGGCTCAGTGACCTCGCATGTGCGAATCGCCGCGACACCGGACGCCATACGCGCACAGCGTATCGCCACCGGCGAAGCTGATCTCGTTTTGGGTTGCGACATGCTCACAGCCGGCACACACGACGCCATCGCCAAAATGCGACCCGGCCGCACGCGGGCCGTGATCAATAGTCACCAGCAACCCATCGGCCCGTTTGCACGCCAGCCTGACTGGCAATTCCCGGCCGATGAAGTCAAGGCCTTGATCGATGAATCCGTCGCCGGCGCCGCAGACTATATCGATGCAACTCAACTGGCGACGGCGCTGACGGGCGATGCCATTGCAACGAACCTATTCATGCTGGGCTTTGCGTATCAGAAAGGCTTGCTGCCCTTGTCGGAATGCTCGCTAATGCGCGCCATTGAACTCAATGGCGTGGCCATAGAATTCAATCAGAAAGCCTTCCGCTGGGGTCGCCGTGCTGCAGTCGATCAGAAAGCCGTAGAAAAGATCGCGCTACCATCGCAACCCATGGTGCTGAAAATGCCAGAGACACTGACTGCACTCGTCACGCGCCGGGTTGCCTCTCTGACCGCATATCAGAACGCAGACTATGCGCAACAGTATCAAACGCTGGTTGATGAAGTAAAACAAGCCGAGTCCAATTTCGGGCAAGGCGACCAGCTGTCCAAGGCAGTCGCGAAATCACTGTTCAAACTGATGGCTTACAAGGATGAATACGAAGTCGCGCGGCTCTACACTGATCCCGCTTTCATGAAGGGTCTGAAGCAGCAATTTGATGGCAAGCTAAAGCTGTCGTTCAACCTTGCCCCGCCACTGCTCACTAAGAAAGATGCACAAGGTCAGCCGCAAAAAGCTGAATACGGCAGTTGGGTCTGGCCCGCGTTCAAGCTGCTAGCAAAGCTCAAAGCATTGCGCGGCACCCGGCTTGATCCATTCGCTTGGACGGCCGAGCGCAAGATGGAGCGGCAATTGATCGTCGACTATCGTGAACTGATCACGAACTTGCTATCGACTCTGACTGCAGAGCGCTTGTCAGCGGCGATCGTGATCGCATCGCTGCCTGAAAAAATCAGAGGTTTTGGTCATGTGAAGGCCGCTTCAGTCGATCGGTATCGGGAAGAACTGAAAAAAGCGTTGGAGGACTACTCGGGCAAACCCACTGACCACGATGCTGAATCTAACATTGACGCCAACGCTGAATTCAGCACCGACATCGGAAACAACGAAGAGCAGCGTCTTACGGCTTGATGCACTGAGCGCACTGGTCGTGATTAAGTAAGAAAGCAAATTTGATTGTTACTTGGGGTTTGAAAATCGTGCAGTAGCTTGATATCCGTAGATAAAACAAAGACACTGGATCCCGGCTTTCGCCGGGAGCGAGTGGGGAATTCGGATCGCATGCGATCCGCCCACGCAGCAGTCATCACATGCAGGTGATGACGGTGGGAATGTTACGGTCGCCTCAACCACTACCGTCATCCCGGTGAAAGCCGGGATCCAGTGTCTTTCGTCGTGCATCAGCAGACTCTGACAATGAAAGACACAAAGCTACTTAGTTAGTACGCTTAGTGCGCTTCAGGCACCAACCACCACATTGGCAATATCAGCGGCCTGCCTTGCAGCACCTCGTGATGTCAGTAGATAAAACAAAGACACTGGATCCCGGCTTTCGCCGGGAGCGAGTGGGGAATTCGGATCGCATGCGATCCGCCCGCGCAGCAGTCATCACATGCAGGTGATGACGGTGGGAATACTACGGTCGTCTCAACCACTACCGTCATCCCGGCTTTCGCCGGGATCCAGTGTCTTTCGTCGTGCAGCAACAGGCTCTGAAAATGGAAGCCGCAAAGCTACTTAGTTAGTACGCTCAGTGCGCCTCAGGCACCAACCACCACATTGGCAAGATCAGCGGCCTACCCTGCAGCACCTCGGAACGCGCAGTGCCTGCAGATTGCGCCGTTGGAAACGCTGCCAGCACATCAGCTGCGGGGGCTGACGTCACCAGCAACACAGGTGCGTCTAGCTTAGAAGGCAGCGGAAAATGCTGATCGAAATGATTCGCCGGTCGTCCGCCGCGCTGCCACCCCAATGCAGAACCAGGCGATAAAACCAGTCCCCATTGCAGTTGCGCGAGGATTGCGCGATCGTCAGACGCGACTTTGGCGCTCGCATTTCCCGACGGCGGGTTACGCAGCACATCCCTCACCTGCGCATGAATGTTAGGCCAACTGCGCGTGGCCCAGAACGGATCCGTGCGCACTGTGTGCGCCAACCCAAAAGGTTCACGTACCAGTACATCGAAGTGATACAGCAGCACTGCCAGCAGGACGTTGATCGCAAAAGACGCTACCAGCCAGCGACGCCGCTGCAGCAAAAAATATACCGCCGCAAGACACGCTGCCGCCATGGCCGGCGCAGCCCAGTTCGCATGCGCGCGCGACAGCAGCGCCTGTAGCGAAATCACCGCAAGAAACGGCAATGAAAGAGAAAGCAGAAACCAGCCATCTGCCGAAGCCGCGCGATTAGGCAGCCATTCACGCGAGATCAACCACGCCAGAAATCCACCAAAAATAATGGGCCCAGCCACAAGGAATTGCGACACCAGGAATTCCAGCATGGCTGCTGGATGCGCGGAATAACCACCATGCTGGGATATCTCCGCGGTATGCGCAAAGGTCGGTGCGCCGTGGGTAAAGTTCCACCACAAATTAGGAGAGAACACGAGTAGCGCCGTCAGTCCCGCAAGCCAGGGCCAGGGGCTGCGCCACCAATGACGCCAACTGGGGTGCAACATCGCCAATGCCGCCGAGGCCGCAAAAACACCCGCAGAGTATTTTGAGAGCAATGCGAGTCCCATGAAAGCACCCGCAACCAGCCATGCAATGCGCCTACCATCCAACGCGATACGTAAAAATAGCATCGCAGCGATCCAGTACAGCAGTAGCAAACCATCAGTTGTCGCTGCGATGCCGTAGAAAGATGACTTGGGCATCGTAGCGAATGCCAGCGCCGCCACGCATGCCTGCCATTCAGTAAAAGACAAACGACGCGCCAGCGCAAACATCAATAGTGTCGACAGTGGAAACGCAATCACCGGTACCAATCGCACACAACCCGCGCTTTCACCACACAACAGACGAGCCGCACCAATCGTCCAGGCAATCATAGGTGGCTTGGTCCAGTAACCAAAATCAGGCGACTTCGACCAGGCCACGTAATACGCTTCGTCAACGGACAAGGACAAACCAGCGGCGACCATCGCGCGCCATCCTGCAATCAAGACGATCAGCGCCAGCAAGGTCAGCAGTGCGCTGCGCGAACGGCTTTCTGCCGTCGCGTCAGTGGGTATCATCGAGAGCGCTCCGCGTGGCCCGTTGTCTCATCGGATGGGAGATGCCAGCCCTCATCGGAAGATGGTACCGATTCATCACGAAGAAAATAAGAACGCGTGCCACCGGATTCAAACAGCACACGCGCAAGTACCTCGGCCAGCACACCGGCAGTGATCATCTGCACCGCAGCGATCACCAGAAAAAATCCCGCAAACAACAAGGGCCGGCCTCCGATGGATTCACCGAACGCGAGTTTGAGTGCCAACAGATACGACAGGATCACACCACCCAACGCACCCAGCGCAATACCGATTCCACCAAAAAAATGTCCGGGACGGCTGCGAAAGCGCATGAAAAAATACACAAACACCAAATCAAGTAACACACGGAAGGTGCGCGAGATACCGTACTTCGAAACACCATGCACGCGCGGATGATGTTGCACCACTTCCTGCGCAATGCGCTGCGGCCGAGTGACTGTCGACAGCCAGGCCGGAATGAATCGATGCATCTCACCGTACAAGCGCAATTTTTTAAGTACTGACGCACGGAAGACTTTGAGACTGCAACCATAGTCGCGCAGATGTACACCCGTCAGTCGTGCAATCAGCCGGTTCGCAATACGCGAGGGGATCTTGCGCAACCAGAGTCCGTCTTTGCGGTCTTTTCTCCAGCCAGCGACCAGATCGAGGTTCTCGTTCAACAGACGGCCCACCATACGGGGAATATCGATCGGATCATTTTGCAGATCACCATCCAGCGTGGCAATCACATCACCACGCGCAGCATCAATACCCGCTTGCATCGCCGCCGTTTGCTTAAAATTGCGCGCAAGCTCAATCAAACGCACATGCGCACCGCGCACGGCCGACTCGCGCCGAATCGCTTCAGCCGTGCCGTCGCTGCTGCCATCATCAACGAGCACCAGTTCCCACGGATGCGGATAACTACCCAGTGCTTCATGAACGCGATCAAGCATGGGCACGACATTGTCGACCTCGTTATACATAGGAATGACCAGCGACAGTGTGTGCGCAGGACTATCTTGGGATTTCATATCGGCAGAGCTCATGTTTCCTGTGATGGTTTGTTTGTGCGTGCATCATCCGATGCAACGCGATTTCTGAAAATTGCCGACGCCAACAGCGCAATACCGGCAGAGACTAACGCACTTGCGAGCACCAGCAAGTGCAGCGAAAACGCAGCCTTGAGGCCATCGACCCACGCGATGCCCAAGAGCTTCAGCGCGGCGGCAGCACCCGCTTCATAACTACCAATACCTGCCACACCTTGTACTGGCAATATCGCCGCCAGTTCGCCACCCACCGCGCCTGCAGCACCGACCTGCCAATCCGCAGCAAGCAACTGTGCGAACACCTGCGACAACACCGTCAGCTTCACAACCCAATTCGCGATCGTCCATAACCAACCCATACGCGCATGTTGCGCCGAGTCCGCCAGTGCAGCGCAGACAGTACCCAGCTTGCCGGTACTGAATTGTGACAGCAGATGCTGCGCGACATAAGGCAGCAATACGCCACCGAGTATCAGCAAGCACACACCCGCGATCCGCATTGCTAACGCAAGACCCGGCCAGACCACCACCGAAAGCGCCGCCAGAATGATCGCATCCTGCGCGCGCAACCACAGCAGCGATCCGCCAGAGCGCATCATCGGCACCCCGAATTCACGTTTGAGCAGCACCGGAAACGATAGCTCGCCCGCACGCATAGGCAGTACATTCACTAGCGCGTTATGCGTCAACACCAGCTGTAGGCAGGCAGCAAAACGACCACGCGTGGCATCGCCGAATTCGTAGTACACCCTTAGCGCACGCAAGAGATAAGTAACGATCATCCCGGCGAACAACAGCAGCAACAGCGGTGCGGAAAGCGACCCGAGCGCGATCAACACCTGCGCGCCCTGCCCCGACCCGACCAGCCATACGACAAACGCCGCAGTCAGCGAGATCATTACGACGTACTTCATGCGTGCGCGATTCAATATCATTCAGGATAGTCTTGGTGGGCGCTATCGCCCGTCAGCATGGCATGGTCACCCCAAAAAACGGGTAAAGGTAACATTAAACAAGTACAATTCGGCAGTTTTGAACGCCCCCCTTCCGTACCTGCTGCCCATTCCCAATGCCGGCACACCCTGATGACGATCTTGCCTGACCAGAGACCCACGACGTCCTCACTGCTGCCTTTCAGCACTGGTCTGCTGATGTTCGCCGCAAGCGTGCTGGTATTTGCTGTCTTTCCTGAACTCGATCTTCAGGTCGCCGCTTGGTTTTATGAGCCCGACACCGGCTTCCACTGGAGCCAGCTATCACCGGTACTGGCGTCATACGAAATATTCAAGGCTCGATCCATTGGCTGGGTCGTAGTCGCGCTCCTGGCCTATCTCGCCTACGCCATGACCCGACGCATTCCAGTCCCCGCCAAGCGCAATGCTGCGTTGTTTTTGCTGGCGATGATCGTGGCCGGTCCTGTTTTACTGGTCAACAGCGGCCTGAAAGATCACTGGGGCCGCGCTCGTCCCTCGCAAGTCACCCAATTTGGCGGCGATCGTAGCTACTCGCCGCCGCTGCACCCCGCCGCCCAATGCGACCGCAATTGCTCTTTCGTCAGCGGCCATGCCGCGGCGGGTTTTGCGCTGATCGGCCTCTACTGGACCACGCGACGACGTCGCTGGCTGATCGCAGGTATCGCGCTCGGCGGCCTAGTGGGATTGGGCCGCATGATTCAGGGCGGACATTTTTTTTCGGATATCGTTTTCGCTTTCTGGGCGGTCTACTTAAGCTCTTCCGTGCTTGCGAGTCTGATGCTGCGACCTCCCCGTGACACCGACGCCGACGCACCCAACCAGGCCGCACACTGATGAAAACATCTCCCATCCTCGTTACAGGCGCCGCTGGCTTTATCGGCATGCATTGCAGCGCAAGACTGCTGGCACAAGGCCATCAGGTGATCGGCATCGACAACCTGAATGACTACTACGACCCGCGCCTCAAGCAAGCTCGGCTCGCGCAGCTCGCGCCACAGCCCGGATTCAGATTCATTGAGACCGACATCGCGGATCGCGATGCGCTTGAAAAGCTGTTCGCCGAAGTGCGTCCCGAAAGCGTGCTTCACCTCGCTGCACAGGCCGGCGTGCGCTACTCGCTGAAAAATCCGCACGCTTATGTGCAAAGCAATCTGGTGGGTTTCGTAAATATTCTCGAAGGATGCCGGCATCATGGTGTGCGACATCTTGTCTATGCCAGTTCATCGAGCGTCTACGGTGCCAATACCAAAGTACCGTTTGCGGTGGGAGATGCAGTCGATCACCCGGTCAGCCTGTATGCCGCCACCAAAAAATCAAATGAATTGATGGCCTACAGCTACAGTCATCTTTACGGCATACCCACCACAGGCCTGCGTTTTTTCACCGTATATGGCCCCTGGGGTCGTCCGGACATGTCACCCTGGCTCTTCACCAGCGCCATCCTTGAAGGCCACACGATTGATGTCTTCAATCACGGCAAGATGCAACGCGACTTCACCTACATCGACGACATCGTCGAGGGCACACTGCGCGTCCTCGATCATGCACCAACGGGCACGCCGCCCTATCACCTCTACAACATCGGCAACCACCAGCCGGTCGAGCTAATGGATTTCATTGGCACGCTCGAGGGCGTGTTGGGTGTAGAGGCGAAGAAGAATTTCCTGCCCATGCAGCCGGGCGACGTGCCTGTCACTTATGCCGACACCGACGACCTGCGCCGGGACGTGGGTTTCGCGCCGTCGACGCCGCTCAGTCAAGGTCTGCAGCACTGGGCGGACTGGTATCGCAGCTACATTCCAATCTGAAAACCGGCAGTGGCTGAGTGGTAGAGCCCGGGCGCCATGAACGCCTATTGACGTCGTTATAACCCCCGTTGTAACATCTCCGCACTGTACAGAGCGGGGTTCGCCATGATTAACACTTTAAAACTCACTACCGTAGGAAACTCGGTCGGGGTCGTTTTGCCCAAAGAAATCCTGAGCAAATTACGCGTTGAAAAAGGCGACACGCTCTACGTGGTGGAAACGCCCGAAGGCATTGAACTCACCGCCTATCGACCCGACTTCGCTGCACAAATGGATGCTGCAGAAGAAATCATGCGCGAAAATAGAGATGTGCTTCGCAAGCTAGCACTATAAGCGATGAAAGAGCCTGTCTGGATTCTGCAAGAAGCCGTAATCGCAATTCACAAACGTCAACTCGCAGAACATGGTGGTGGCACTGGCATCAGAGATCTTGGCTTGCTTGAGTCAGCTATCTTAAAACCGAGACATGTATTTCTATATGGCGGCGGTGATACATCGATACCGCAGTTGGCATCCGCTTATGCTTTTGGAATTGCAAGGAACCACCCTTTTGTAGATGGTAACAAGCGAACGGCACTGGTACTCAGCCTTCTTTTCCTTCGACTCAATGACTGGCAACTCAGCTGCTCGCCAGATGATTTGTACGAGACTTTTATGAAGCTTGCGGAAGGCAAACTGTCCGAAGAAAATCTATGTTCCTGGTTTGTTGAACACACAAATCCGACTTGGTGAATTGGGCCAGCGCAAAGTTTTAACGCAGAGATGGCGTAAGCGCTCGCTGCTAATGACTCGCTGATCAAACGAGTCATTCAAGGCTGACCAAAGCAGGCGGTTATATACTGCGCTCTATCCACTGCTCTGAACGGCTCGACGCTGGCCACCAAAGATCCGCATGTCAGAAAAATTCCTACTCGCTCTCGACCAAGGCACCACCAGCTCACGCGCCGTTCTGTTTGATCGCGAAGGCCGCATGCGGCATATCGCGCAGCAGGAATTCCGGCAGTTGTTTCCCCAACCGGGATGGGTCGAGCATGACCCCTATGATCTCTGGCA
>Ga0315905_10000184_pt1 | contig 68462 bp, 64 predicted proteins | sample LakEriMetagenome_5_FD_203522 | JGI IMG/M metagenome (GOLD analysis project Ga0315905, IMG submission 203522) | Freshwater fungal communities from buoy surface, Lake Erie, Ohio, United States - Buoy 4 MA121 | ecosystem: Environmental > Aquatic > Freshwater > Lake | place: USA: Lake Erie, Ohio...
CTACCATTACAGGGGTAGCACCCGAGTGAACAATCACATTTGCACTTGCACAATACGTGTATGCAGGTAAAATAACTTCATCTCCAGGACCAATACCCCACCAATGTAAAAGAACTTGCATTCCCATAGTCCAAGAATTTACAGCAACCGTAGTTTTACACCCAGAGTATTCAGTAATTTCTTTTTCAAAAGTTTTTGTTCGTGGTCCAGTAGTGATCCAGCCACTTCTTAATGCCGCATTTACTTCATTTATTACAGCATCATCAATTCGGGGTGGTGAGAAAGGAATCATGGTTGAATTTTTTACAAAAATAAATATATAAAGTGATTAAACATTTTGAACTAATTTATCATATAAATTATTCGCAATATTATTTCTATTAAACCATTGATTAACATACAACCTACCATTCTCACCCATTTGAATAACTAATGAATTATCAAGATATAATTGTCTAACTTTTTTAGCTAAATCATTACTATTTTCTGGTTCAAAGTATAAACCAGCATTTGCTTTGTCAATAAAATGTTCTTTAGCCTCCCCATCTACCCCTAATAATAATGGAACTTTCATTGATAAAGCTTCAAATATTTTGGAAGGAATTGCACCTCTAAATAAATCTAGTTTTTTTAAAGGAACAACAGCTACATCAATAGCAAACAAAATGGAAGGCATCATTTTTTTGTTTACTGGCGGTAAAAAATATACATTGTTCAATTCTAATTCTGTTTTTAAGAGCATCAATCTTTCCAATTCGGGACCTGATCCTTGGAGTATAAATTTGATTTTATCAAACGACTTTAATTCATTAGCTGCATTTAAAATAACTTCTAATCCTTGTGCATATCCAATTATGCCACCATAAAATATCAAAAAATCTGTATCACCAAAAGCATTATCTTTTCTGAAATTTGATTCAATCTTTGATTCAGGATTATAATAATTTAAATCTACTCCATTTGGCAACCAATAAACTTCTTTCTGAGGAAATCTTGACTTTATATTATCTACAATACCCATTGTTTGTCCAGTAACTAAAAATGCCTTCTCGTAACATTTCTTCTCTAAAGAATAAGCTAAATTCAATAAACTTCGATTATTAACTAGATTTAACTTTTCAGCACTTTCAGGCCATAAATCAGAAACATTAAAAATCAGTTTTGCTTTTAACTTTTTTGAAAGAAGTATTGCAGAATACCCTAGAAATAATGGAGGAGATTCAACCATCAAATAATCATAGGATGAAAGTTTTCGCCCTTTAAAATAGGAAGTAAATACAAAACTAAAATAATTCAAAAGTCTACTCATAATCGACTTCGATTTTGATACATATATTTTAGATCGATGCACAGAAATTCCATCAATGATTTCATGTTTAATTTCCCCCCCTTTGTAGGCATCCATAATTTCCATACTAGGGTAATTAGGCATCGCAGTCAAAACTTCAACTTCTATACCCTTAACCTTCAATCTAACTGCTAGTTCATGAAGTCGATTTTGGGGTGCACCAATTTCAGGCGGATAATATTGGGTCAGTATTAATAACTTCATTTTTCTCAAGATTACTTTTTTGAAAGATTATTAAAAGAAGAACGATCCAGAAAACATAAAATACTATTCCACTTTGACGCTGTAACATACTCTCAAAAAGAGAATTAAAAAGCAAATTCGTGCCCAAAATCAATAACAACCCATTTTTTAAAATATACGATTGATATAATACAATCCCAATAATAGTACCTAAAATTATCAACCCAAAAATCCCAATTTCTAAGGTCGTTTGTAAAAACTGATTATGTGGATTATAATTCTTTTCAGCTAATTTATGTAAACCATATGATTTTAATCGGTTTTGTAAATTAACATCTAAATTTCCGGTTCCTACTCCAAAAGGATGTTTTTTAATTTCTTGAAAAGTAACTGTCCACATAATTAATCTTTCTTCAGTGCCGGATAAACTTCCCTCTCTAGATTTGATAAATTCTTCTGGATTTGAAAAGTAAGAATTAGCATATTTAAAAGCACCATTAAATTCACCTTCAAATTGAGGTATTGAAAACGTAATTCCAGTTAAAATTGTTGGTACGATAAACACTGATATTCTAAAAAGTTTCTGACTCAAAATTTTCTTAAGAAAAAATAAAATGATAATGAAAACAGAAGCAAATAAGAAAAGTAATCCTGCTAAAGAAAGACATAAACCTTGAATTATTAGAGAAAAGAAAACAAAAGGTATAATCCAATAGAGTATAAACCCTTTCCATTTGGACTTATACCCATACAATACTAATGAAACTGAAAAGATATGAAATACAACAAAATAAGTTGGATGGTGAATCGGAGAAATTCCAATAGTCATAAAACTTAAAATAGAATGTGATTCTGAATAATTAATAATCGCATTAATTAATCCAAAAAAAGAAGAAAGAATTACTCCAAATGTTAAACCTAAAACAGTAGTCCTTAAAAATTGATTTTTATTTTCTAAATCAAATGAAAATAAGAGAGGGATAAATAAAAGACTTAATTTATTTTCTAAAAGTTTATGAGCTTCTGGTATATTATTAGTAAAAAAAGCACCAATTAAATAAGCTATATATAAAGCTGTAATTGGAATAAAAAATCGATGAAATCGAAATGTCACTTTTTTGTTTATTAAAGATATGACAAAAAACAGTAAACTAATAATGATTACAAATGTTGAAATTTTGGGAGCAATTAAAAAAACAATTAAAAAAACAGCCCACAAATAAGCATAGGTTTTTTCAAAATTCAAACGATTTAGTTTTGACATACTAATTGAGTATAGAGTGTTAAAAACATTTCTTTGGACTTTTGAGCAGATACATTTTTGGAATCTAAAATTGTTCTGTTTTTTTGAATTAAGGTATTAAAATCAAGTTTTTTTATAGAGAAAAAAGGATTTTCTCCTTTTTTTTCAATAATTCCATTTTCTAAATGTTCGATCCACTCTTTTGAAACTTCTATATCAGAAACTATTGGAATACAGCCTGCTGACATCGACTCAAGTAAACTTACAGAGGTACCATCACTTTTAGGTATAGAGATATAAACTTTAGCTTTTGCATAATATCGATGATTTTGATCTTTATCTAGCCAACCAACAAATTCTACTTTTGAATTTAAATTGTTTTTTTCAACTTGGATTTTTAGCTCATCTGTTCCTTCTCCAATGCCTGCAATTATCAAGCGCCACGAATCATCCGTTTCAGCAAATTCTTTAAAATAATCAATGATATTAGAAATACGATACAAAGAAGTATGTAAACGATTCGAATAAATGATGTTCTCTTTTTCTACTGGTTCGATATAATCTATACCATATTGTAATAAAACAAACTTTGCATCATTTTTTTCAATTCGCTTCATCATTTTTATCATGTCTTTTGCATCAGCAGTTACAAAATCGGATCTATTTATTATGTATTTTGTAATGTAATAAAACAATCTGTTTTTCCAAGGCATTATAAGTACATCAGATCCCCAAGCTGTAGAAATAATTGGGATTCTTCTAGGTATAAACAAACTGACTATAAACGCAAAACGATTCAATTGATGAATATGAACAAGCTCGGGATTTAAATTTTTAATTATTTTTCGAATCCTTATTAGATTAAATAAGATTTGAATAAAATTTAAACTTCTAATCTTGAAAGTAAACTCTTTATTATCAAGCAGAAAGCCGGATTTCTCTTCGGTAAATAAATATTGATCTACCGAAGTCATTCTTTGTAAAAAGGAAGACACATGAACCGATTTAGAGCCTACATTTAAAACCTTCATAACATCTTTAAAATTATTTCTTCTAATTTCTTTACTTGATACTTTCTGTGTAATGACAAAATTTGTTCATCCTTAGCACACCTAATACTCCCCGATTCTAGGTCATTTTCCCAGTGTAAGATCGATTCTGCACCTTTCACATAATCATTGTAATCAACTACATAACCAGCATTAAAATTAGTAATTAAAGATGCAGCTACATCCTCCAAATCAACAAAGGCTAAAATCGGTCGTTTAGAAGATAGATAATCAAATATTTTTCCTGAATAAACACCCTTTCTTTCACCCTTTGGTAAGATTAATAAATTAGCATCCATCTCAGCCATTTTGGTAATTGATTCCTGGTAACTTATTGTAGGAAATATCTTTAACCTGTCTTCTATTTCTTTCGGAACTGTAAAGTTTTTATGAACACCATAAAAATGAAACTCAATATTAGCCTTTAAAAGATGTATAACTTTAATAAAAGAATGAAAAAAAACATCTGGTTTAATATCAGCATAAAAAGTTCCGAAATAACCAATTTTCAATACATTATCTTCAGGGTATTTCCAATTAGAGACTGAAACCGTATGATCAAAACCATTTCTGATTTCTTCAAAAATTTGAATGTTAGGACAAAGTTTTTTAAAATCTTCTAAAATTGGTTTACTAACACTCGTCAAACAGGTTGCATATTGATTTATCTGATGTTCTACATCTCTTAATCGATCTCTACCTGATTTACTAATATTTGGATTTTTACTCATTTCATCTCGCATATCAGCTATCCAAGGCACCTTATTTTTTTTGATAAAATTTAATGCGATTAAATGTGCTTCTTCAGGAGCATATGAGCTAATTATGACTTGATAAGGTGATTCAGCATGATTTAATTCTAAGTTATTTGAAGTTTTATCACACCAATTTTTATATCTACTTGTTTTTAACTTAGCTAAAACTATTCGAATGACTGTTTTAGTATTATGTACGAAAAATGAGTCTTGAGGATTTGCTTTAAAATAGTTTATTAAATCATTGTTTTTAAACTGATAGTTTTTCAGGTTATCCTTTAATTTTAATATCGTATTCTTATCTCCTAAAGAATATACATCGATATGGAAACTTGAATTTTCGGAAAGGTATTTGGCGAAAGCAAACATTCTGTTCACCGCTACTCCTTTCTGTGGAGGAAACCAAGTTGTTATGAGAGCGATGCGAATCATAAAATGGAATTAATAAAATTCACATAACTCGGAATCACTTCATTTCTAATATATTTTTTCAATATTAAATTTGATTGATTTGCATTTGATTGCATCTGTCTATTTTGTAGCAACAAGGATATGTTTTTGATTTGAAAGATTAATTCATGAGTACTTGATGCTAAATGAGAATATTCATTAGGGTAAGTCCATATAACTTCACACCCTTTTGATAAAGCTTCTGTAACTGTCAGAGCGTTTCCGTCATGTTTAGTCATTCTAACAAAAATAGGACATTGTAACATCATTTTATCCACTTCATTTGAAGATTTCCAACCATGAACAATAACATTATTAGGCAAAGGTTTAAAAGAATTACAATTAGAACCAATCACATGAAATTCAATTTCTTTTAATTCTTTTGCAGCATCGATTATTGATTCAAAACCATACAAACTTTCATTGTTTTGAGAAACATAAGTTAATACAGATACTTTAGCATAAGTATGATGAATTTCGGATCCTTCAATATGTTTAAATGGCAAAAGTCGAGCATTTATGTTAATTGATTTTAACTCATCAATCAAATAATCAAAATCTGATACATGAATTGAATTGTTAATATAATCAAGATTAATTGTTTGATTATTAAACCTAGATTGAGCAATCATAACATCAGAACCTTGCCATTGCATTAAGATTTTTTTCTTCCATTTCATCGCCCAATTCAATGCACCACTATTATCGGAAACACCATTAAAGGAAATTATCAATTTAGAAAATGGAACCAGAAAGAAAAATAATAATTTATCTAATTTAGAATAATATGTATCCAAAAAGATATAAGTACGTTTTGAATCAAACTCATTTAAATCTTTTACTAACTTTTTACCAAAATAAGGTAATCCATTAACTAAAACTAACATGCTTTATCGATTTAAATGACAGAAAATCTTCCGAATAGCATAAAACAATCACTGAAAAAACAATCCAATTTATGTCCAAATATAAAAAAGCTGAAGGCATAAGACCCTGTAAATAATAAATACCAATCAAAATGAAAAACATCAAATTCCATTTAGCCTTCAAAATTTTTATAATAAACAAAATTAAGGGTATCAAAAAAACAATTAATCCAATAACACCATATTGAGAAATCATCTCAATGAAGTAATTATGCGGAGAACAATTTTTATCAATTGGATATTTAGTTTCATATTTACCTAATAAGTACCTAAATTGACCTGGTCCTACGCCTATCAATGGAGAAGACTTAAACAACTTAATTCCATTAATAAATAAATTTTTTCTAACCGTATATGAATCAAGCTTACTTTCTTCTTGAATTGCAGAATCTAAAGAAAAACCTTCTTTTGCTTGAAGTTTTGAAGTAGATTTTTTACTTTCTATTGAATTTTGAGCTTTATCATCTTTTAAAGACTCTATTTGAGTGATTATAATCGGTCCTAAATAAATTTTATTTGAAAGAATTATTAATGCAAAAGGAAAAATGAAATACAATAAATATTTAAACTTAAACATTGAAATATAATTTGACAATAAAAAAATAATTAGTAGCATCATTAACAAAAGTATAGCAAAACGAGATAAAGCAATATGTGCAAAAAATAGATTTAATACTAATATTGAAAAAACTAATAGTTTATTCTCAAACAATTTTTTGTTAAATATAAAAACTGTAATTGACACCCCTATTGAATACACTAAATAATCATTTGGATTATCATATACGAATAATGGTGCATAGTTTACTGTAGCCATACCCTGAGATAATCGATAAGTATATTCACCGCTAATATGAATACCAATTAAAGATTCTATAACTCCAAAAATTAAAACAAAAAAAGTAAAAAAAAGAAAACCTTTATTAAAATAAAAAATGAATTTTTGTTTTGATAATGAGTACTTTGCTAATATAAAATTGAAGTAATATAGATTGAATAAAATAATCGAATGAAGATCAAATAGAGCTTCCTTTTTTCCGGGTACATATAAGGAAAATAGAAAAGATTGAATTAGAAAAATAAACAAAATAAACCCTATACTTTTCTCTAATTTAGATAAATGAAATAAGAATTTTATTGAAGCAAGAAAAAAAATAAATCCAAGGATTAAACTAGGATATACAGTAGCAAAACCAACAGAAAAATGAATTATTTTAGCACCAAAAGGAATACTTACCAACCAAGATAAAAAAGATAATTGTTGAATAGAGAACGGATCAACTTTTTTCAAAAAATCTCTTACCATATTTATTTTTTTAATTCAAATGAATTGGATTTTGATAGTTTGAAAAACCATATCATCACGATTATAAGAAACAAAAATTGAGTCCAATTAATATACTTTAAAATTGTTTCAAAAGATATTGAAACTACAAAATAAGGAGAAGTTAAAAATCCTATTAATAAAACAGAACCTATTAAACCAACAAAGAAAAATTCTTTTAATTTTCCAAGAACTACAGGTAATTGAGAAACGGGGGAAACTACCAGATTCATCATTAACCATGGAGCCATAATTTCTGAATATCTTCCTGCTAATGCCCATTCTTTACCAAACACAAACGAAAATAAAGTTTCACCAAAAAAATATAATACACTAAAAGGTACAATTGATATAAAAAATAAATTTCGCATAGTTTGAATAGTAATCTCATAAATAGATTCACCTTGATTTTTTTTTGAAGCAATTTTTTGAAAATAAACTTGACCTATAGCACCGCCTATAACAGTTAAAGGTAACTTCAACATTTTAAATGAAAAATCATAAGAACCTAATTCATTTTTAGTATAAAAAAGTAATATAAAAAAAACAATTAATAATTCCCTTGTTATATCCATCAAAGCATGAGGAAGGTTTACTTTTGGAAAATCGATATATGTTTTACCAATGATATTTTTTCTCTTTTTAATCGAAAAGTCTTTATATTTTAACTTCAAGAGATGATATTTTCTTGTAAACCATGCACCTGGAAGAGTAACTCCTATAATATACCCTAGAATAAGACCTTTGTAACCTAGTCCTATTGTACCAAAAAGAACATTTGAAAAATTCATTGATAAAGAATTAAATATTCTAAATCTGCTAACTTCTTTAAATTGACCTAGTCTCATCGCCCAACTATTTCCAATATTCATCATACATAATGGTACAAATCCTATTGGAATCATAAGGTAAAGAAACGATTCGTTTTTATTATTCAATCCAAATGTGACATATAAAATTGATAAAAATAATGATATAATAAAGGAAATAAGAATCAATTGAACGATAAGTCTATATAAAGAAAAAGCATGCTCATTCCTTTTTGGTAGGGCCAATGCTGATTCAAATCTTGCTGTTGCTAATGTTGAAACAAAAATGATAATTCTTGTATAAATTGAAAAATTAGCTGTTTCTTCTGGAGAATATAACCTTGAAATAATAGGAGATAAAGCAAAAACAACTAGCTGTGACAAAAAAGTACCTGAAACTAAAGTTGTTACAGATCTAGTAAAATCATTATTAAACTTAGATAATCTCAAGATTTTAAAATTTAATTTCAAATAAAATAAGAGCTTCAATCATTTAAATAACTAAAAATCAAACAATTGCTTATTTACTTAATTTAATATCCAACGAATAATTTCAAATGCTTCTGCGTATCTAGTTCCTATTTGCACTCCCCTAGTTCGAGCTAATGAGCGAATAAAGTCTTCATCTGAATAAGGTCTATGAGCTTGAGATTGATATGCTTTCAAAGCGTTTACTTTAGTTTTAATATTTTCTTCACTCAAATGAATAAAACTTGATGTTGTAAATGAAAAATTATTCCATGGAAGTTCATAGGAAAGTATACTTGAAAATTTAAATGCTCTCAACCCCTCTTCAGCGATAGTATGGTGATCTTGATGTATATCTGTAATCGTTGGCATAAAAACTAGATCAGGGTTAATATCTGTTCTAAGTTGGATTAAATCATCTAAAATTTCTTGTCTATGATAACCAAATGTTCTTACATCATAATCAAAAAGGATCAAATTTTCAGGTTTAATCCCTAAAATACTCGTAGCTTCTTTTACTTCAGTAATCAGTATATCTGATGGAAATTGTGGTAAAACAGATTGTTGACAAGCTGAAAATGCAGCATAATATACATCGTGTCCCTCCTGAATAAACTTTGCTATTGTCCCCCCACAACCAAATTCTCCATCATCAGTATGTGGAGCTAAAACTAATATTTTACTTCTTTTTACTAACATAATGAAAAAAAAGCCTCCATATTATGGAGGCATATATTATTTTGCGTAATTAACTGATCGTTTCTCTCGAATAACGGTAACTTTTACTTGACCAGGATAGGTCATTTCAGTTTGTATTCGTTGAGATATTGAAAATGATAATTCATCTGCCTTTAAGTCAGATACTTTCTCACTTTCTACTAAAACTCTTAATTCTCTACCAGCTTGAATAGCATATGCATTAGAGACACCGTCATAAGATAATGCTAGGTTTTCAAGTTCTTTAATTCGTTTAATATATGATTCTACTATTTCCCTACGAGCACCTGGTCTTGCTCCAGAAATAGCATCACAAACTTGTACAATAGGAGAAATTAATGTTGTCATTTCAATTTCATCATGGTGGGCACCTATGGCATTACATACATCTGGTTTTTCACCATACTTTTCAGCTAGCTTCATACCTAAAATTGCATGTGGTAGTTCTGGTTCTTCATCAGGAACTTTTCCAATATCGTGAAGTAATCCAGCTCTTTTAGCAATTTTTACATTTAAGCCTAATTCAGATGCCATTATTGCGCACATATTAGCAACCTCTCTTGAGTGTTGTAATAAATTTTGTCCATAAGAAGAACGATATTTCATTCTACCCACCATTCTCATTAATTCAGGATGTAATCCGTGAATGCCTAAATCAATACATGTTCTTCTGCCTGTTTCAGCAATTTCTTCTTCTAATGATTTTTTAGTTTTAGCTACAACCTCTTCAATTCTTGCTGGGTGAATGCGACCATCAGAAACTAATTGATGTAAAGACAAACGAGCTATTTCTCTTCTAACAGGATCAAAACAAGATAAGATAATTGCTTCTGGTGTATCATCTACTATTATTTCAACACCTGTAGCAGCCTCAATTGCACGAATATTTCTTCCTTCCCTACCAATAATCCTTCCCTTAACTTCGTCTGAATCTATATTAAAAACTGAAACAGCATTTTCAACAGCTTGTTCTGTTGCTACACGTTGAATTGTTTGAACAACAATCTTTTTTGCTTCCCTGTTCGCGTTCAATTTAGCCTCTTCAGTAACCTCTTTGATATGAGCCATAGCTTGTGTGCGAGCTTCATCTACTAATGCCTCCATCATATGGTTCCTAGCTTCGTCAACAGTCATTCCGCTAATTCGAGAAAGTTCAGCAACTCTTTTTTGTTGAATTTTATCTAGCTCAATATGTTTAGCCTCTACTGAAGTAAGTTTATGCTCATAGTCAGAATGAACTTTCTCAAGTTCTTTCTCTTTTCTAGCAACTTCTTCTGTCTTTTGGGACAAGGTTTTTTCTTTTGCTTTTACTTTATCTTCATTCGATTGCATTTTACGCTCTCGATCACGAATAACCTCTTCGTGTTCTTCTTTTAATTTTAAAAAGCGCTCCTTTGCTTGCAGAATCTTATCTTTTTTAACTGATTCTCCCTCGTGTTCTGCATCAGCAAGAATTTTTTCAGTACGTTTTTTTAATAAAACATTTTGAATGATAAAGGCTATAACACCACCTATTACCAAACCAATGATACTACCTAATAATATCTCCATAACTCTCCTTTTAACTACTTTGTTATTTGTTTATTAAAGAGAATTTAGATCTTTAAGAAGATTTTCAAGTTTATTTTCAACCTGTTCCAACTCTGAAGTTGAATTTTGAGTAACAGAATTTTTAGTTGCTAATTGGAGTGCAGTCATAGCAAGTAAATCTTGCATGTCTTTAACTGCATAATTTTCCTGTAACATCTTTATAGCTCTATTGATATCATCAGCTGCTTTGAGAATTTTAATATCCTCTCCTTCATTTACAGTTAAAGGATATGTTCTTCCAGCAACAACTATTTTTAATGATAATTTACCCATTATTACTTCTTTAGAAGGCTTATACAATCATCTATTTCTTTTACCAATTCTTCAATTAAAATATCATGGTTTGATGAAGGTACAAGTGGTTGATTTAATCTATTTTTTAAATCTTCTATTTCTGAATGCATAGAAGCGATCATTTCATCTTTAGATTTTAACGCATTTGATAAAACGCTCTTTTCTTGATTTATTGACTCGATTTTATCCAAGAAAATACCATTATCATTTTTTAAAATCAAAATTTCTTCTTTTGCAATTTGAAACTTTAATTGTATTTCTTGAATTATTTGCTCTATACGTTCAGACATCTAAACTAACTTTTTTACAAAAATAATATTTGTATCTCTATAAATCCTAAGAATAAAAGATTTTGTTAACAATTGAATTAAAAAGTCCAATATGTATAACAGTCTAATACTATGCTTGTGTAGTTGGCGTTCCAAAATTTACTGGTGGTAATTGTTGATCTAAATCATGTATTACACCATTATTTTGTTCATACTTTTGCACATTTTCATTCAATGCTTTAAGCAATCTTTTTGCATTATGTGGAGTCATTATCACCCTTGATTTAACTTGTGCTTTTGGCATTCCTGGTAGCATTTGAACAAAATCACAAACAAACTCAGCATGAGAGTGAGTAATTATTGCTAAATTAGAATAAACACCTCCAGCCATTTCTTCTGTTAGTTCAATAGCAATTTGATTTTCATCTTGAATATTTTCCATGACAATTTTAATTAAAAAAGGGGGTATTTTCATACCCCCTTATTGTAGTTTTTGAAAATTAATTTTCTTGTAATTCTTCAATCGTTTCTTTAGAAGATACGAGTACTTTTTGGAATTTACGACTACCAGTACCTGCAGGAATTAAATGACCAACAATTACGTTTTCTTTTAATCCTAATAGATGGTCTTCTTTTCCAGATATTGCAGCTTCATTCAATACTTTAGTTGTTTCCTGGAAGGAAGCAGCAGAAATGAACGATTGAGTTTGTAAAGAAGCTCTTGTAATACCTTGTAACAAAGGAGTTGAAGTTGCAGGAATTGCTTCCCTTGACACTACTAACTTTTGATCTGCTCTTTTTAATTGAGAATTAACATCTCTCAATTTTCTAGCAGAAACAATTTGTCCAGCTCTTACTTCAGTAGAATCACCAGCGTCTTCTACTACCATCATTCCAAATAATGCATCGTTTTCTTCCATGAAATCTGCCTTATGTACAGATTGCCCTTCTAAGAAACGAGTATCTCCACCATCAACGATTTCAACCTTCAACATCATTTGACGAACAATTACTTCAAAGTGTTTATCGTTAATTTTTACCCCTTGTAATCGGTAAACCTCCTGTATTTCATTAACAATATATTCTTGAACTTTAGTAGGACCTTCGATATTCAATATATCATTAGGAGTAATTGCACCATCAGATAACGGTTGACCAGCTCTAATGAAATCATTCTCTTGTACTAAAATATGTTTAGAAAGAGGAACTAAATATCTTCTCTCTTCACCCGTTTTAGAAGTAACAATGATTTCTCGATTTCCACGTTTAATTTTTCCAAAAGTTGTTATTCCATCAATTTCTGATACTACCGCAGGGTTAGATGGATTACGTGCTTCGAATAACTCTGTTACACGTGGTAAACCACCTGTGATATCCCCTGTTTTTCCTGATACTCTAGGAATTTTAACCAAAGTAATACCAGCTTCTACTTTTGCTCCATCAGCAACAGAAATATGTGCATCTACAGGTAAACTGTATTCTCTCAATACTTCTTTAGTTTTAGGATCAATAATATGTATTGCAGGGTTTTTCTTTTTATCTCTTGATTCTATGATTACAACTTCTGTAAATCCTGTCTGCTCATCAACTTCCTCTCTATAAGTTACACCTTCGATGATATTACTATATACAACTTTACCAGCAACCTCAGAAACGATCACAGCATTATATGGATCCCATTTACAAACAACATCTCCTTTTTTGATTTTAGAACCATTTTGAACTAGAATTTCAGAACCATAAGGAATGTTTGCTGTCATTAATACAACTCCTGTATTTTCATCCGTGATTTTCATCTCAGCTGAACGACCAACAACAATTTTCTTAACTCCATCATTCGTTTTCAAGTCAATTGTTCTAAGTTCTTCTATTTCTAATAAACCTGTTGATTTAGCTTTTAAATCAGAAATATCAGTAGTGTTGGATGCAGTACCCCCAACGTGGAATGTACGTAAAGTCAACTGAGTACCAGGTTCACCGATTGATTGTGCTGCGATTACACCTACAGTATCCCCTTCTTGAGCAATTCTGTGTGTTGCAAGGTTCACACCATAACACTTCGAACATACACCACGTCTCATTTCACATGTTAAAACGGAACGAATTTCAACTTCTTCAATACCCGCAGCAGTTATTTTATCACCAACTATCTCCGAAATCAACTCACCAGATTTAACAATTAACTCATTTGAATCTGGATGGAAAATATCATGAACAGATGTTCTACCTACAATTCTATCAGATAAAGGCTCAACAATCTCATCATTCTTCTTAAGTGCAGTTGCAACTAGACCTCTTAGTGTACCACAGTCATCTGAATTGATTATTACATCTTGAGAAACATCGACTAAACGACGTGTAAGGTAACCAGCATCAGCAGTTTTCAAGGCAGTATCAGCCAAACCTTTACGAGCACCGTGTGTAGAAATAAAATATTCAAGGATAGATAAACCCTCTTTAAAATTTGAAAGGATCGGATTTTCAATAATTTCTTGAGCTGAAGCACCCGATTTTTGAGGCTTAGCCATCAAACCACGCATTCCAGATAACTGACGAATCTGTTCACGAGAACCACGAGCTCCAGAATCAAACATCATATAGATAGAATTGAATCCTTGATTATCGTTTTTCAATTGATCCATTAACGTTTCTGTCAGTCTAGAGTTTGTATGCGTCCAGATATCAATGATTTGATTATATCTTTCATTATTTGTAATAAGACCCATGTTATAGTTATTCATAACTTCTATAACTTCTTGCTCGGCTTTATTTACTAATTCAACTTTTTCAGAAGGAATTATGATATCATCTAAATTGAAAGATAGACCTCCTCTAAAAGCCATTTGGTATCCTAACTCTTTAATATCATCTAAGAACTGTGCAGTTCTTGCTGTACCTGAAACTTTAAGAACATTACCAATAATATCTCTTAGGGCCTTCTTCGTTAAAACTGAATTTACATAACCAACTTCTCTAGGTACTCTTTCGTTAAATAAAACTCGACCACAAGTCGTATCAATCATCATTAACGCAGGATTTCCATTTTCATCTAAATCGTAAGATTTAACTTTGATTTGGGCATGCAATTCTAATTTACCTTCATTATAAGCAATAATTACTTCTTCTGGAGAATAGAAAATACCACCTTCACCTATCACCTTACGTTCAGCTGTAGAAACTCTTGCTTTGGTTATATAATATAAACCAAGAACCATATCCTGAGAAGGAACAGCAATTGGAGCACCGTTAGCAGGATTTAAAATATTGTGTGAAGCTAACATTAAAAGTTGAGCCTCTAAAATAGCAGCATTACCTAAAGGTAAATGAACAGCCATCTGGTCACCATCGAAATCGGCGTTGAATGCAGTTGTAACTAATGGATGAAGACGAATAGCTTTTCCTTCAATTAACTTTGGTTGGAATGCTTGAATACCTAATCTGTGTAATGTAGGTGCACGGTTTAATAATACTGGGTGCCCTTTAAGTATGTTTTCAAGAATATCCCATACAATAGGGTCTTTTTTATCAACAATTTTCTTTGCAGATTTAACTGTCTTAACAACACCCCTTTCAATCATCTTACGAATGATAAACGGTTTGTATAACTCAGCCGCCATATCTTTTGGTAAACCACATTCATGTAATTTTAAATCTGGACCAACGACAATAACTGAACGAGCAGAATAGTCAACACGTTTACCAAGCAAGTTTTGACGAAAACGACCTTGTTTACCTTTTAATGAATCAGATAAAGATTTTAATGGTCTATTTGATTCTGTCTTAACAGCACTTGCTTTTCTTGAGTTATCAAATAATGAATCAACAGACTCTTGTAACATACGTTTTTCATTACGCAAAATTACCTCTGGAGCTTTGATTTCAATTAATCTCTTTAAACGATTATTTCTGATGATAACTCTTCTGTATAAATCATTTAAATCCGAAGTAGCAAAACGACCTCCATCTAATGGAACTAACGGACGTAATTCAGGTGGAATAACTGGAACAACTTTAATAATCATCCATTCTGGTCTGTTCTCAATTCTAGTTTGAGATTCGCGCATTGCCTCAACAACTTGAAGTCTTTTTAAAGCCTCATTTTTACGTTGTACAGAAGTTTCATTATTTGCTTGGTGTCTTAAATCTGCAGATAAATTTTCTAAATTTAACCCTTTCAACAAATCATGCAATGCCTCAGCGCCCATTTTAGCAACAAACTTGTTAGGGTCATTATCATCTAACAAATGATTGTCTCTAGACACAGTATCAGAATCTAGTATATCTAAATACTCTTCCTCCGTTAAGAAATCCATAGTTCTAATAGCACCACCATCTAAATGAGTTGCACTTCCAGGATTAATTACTACATATCTTTCGTAGTAGATAATTTGATCTAATTTCTTAGTAGGTAAACCTAATAAGTAACCAATTTTATTAGGCAGAGATCTAAAATACCATATATGAGCAACAGGAACAACTAATGATATATGCCCCATTCGCTCTCTTCGAACTTTTTTCTCAGTTACCTCAACACCACAACGGTCACAAACGATTCCTTTATAACGGATTCTTTTGTATTTACCACAATGGCATTCATAATCTTTAACAGGACCAAAAATTCTTTCACAAAACAAACCATCTCTTTCAGGTTTGTATGTTCTATAATTTATTGTTTCTGGTTTTAATACTTCACCACTTGACTGCTCCAGAATTACTTCTGGAGAGGCAAGAGAAATTGTGATTTTATTAAAACTACTTTGTTTTTTTGGAGTTTCTTTTCTAAAAGCCATCTATTTGCTTATTTTCTAATTTGACAACTTGATAATTAATCCATTGAAATGTTAAGACCTAAACCACGTAATTCATGAAGTAATACATTAAAAGATTCAGGAATTCCAGGTTCTGGAATATTATCACCTTTAACTATTGCTTCATAAGCCTTAGCTCTACCCATTACATCATCAGATTTAACAGTCAAGATTTCTTGTAAAATATTTGCTGCACCAAAAGCTTCTAAAGCCCATACCTCCATCTCTCCAAATCTTTGACCTCCGAATTGAGCCTTACCACCTAATGGTTGTTGTGTAATCAACGAGTATGGTCCGATAGATCTAGCATGCATCTTATCATCTACCATGTGAGATAATTTCAACATATAAATCACACCAACAGTTGCAGTTTGATGGAATCTATCACCAGTTCCACCATCATATAAATAAGTCTTACCTGATCTTGGTACACCTGCTTTATCAGTCCAATCATTGATTTCATCAGGAGTTGCACCATCAAAAATTGGTGTTGCAAACTTAACACCTAATTTCTCGCCAGCCCATCCTAGAACTGTTTCATAAATCTGGCCTAAGTTCATACGAGAAGGTACACCTAGTGGGTTTAATACAATATCAACTGGTGTTCCATCCTCTAAGAATGGCATATCTTCAGCACGAACAATATTGGCAACAATACCTTTATTTCCGTGACGACCTGCCATCTTATCACCTACTTTCAATTTACGTTTTTTAGCAACATAAACTTTTGCCATTTTCACAATACCTGCTGGCAATTCATCTCCAACTGAAATGTGAAATTTCTTACGTTTGTATGTTCCTAACAAATCATTAGCCTTAATCGTAAAGTTATGTAAAACTCTACCTACTAAAGTATTGATTTCAGAATCAGAAGTCCAATTAGCTGGATTTACAATAGAATAATCAATAGTTAACAACGCTTTTTGAGAAAATTTACTCCCTTTCTTAATGATTTCTTCTCTGAAGTTATTATAAACTCCATTTGATTTATGTTCACCAAGAATTAACAATAATTTCTCAACCAACTTTTCTTTTAATGTAGCAAAGTCTTTGTCGTAATCAGTATCTAATGCTTCTAAAATTGGTTTATCTTGAGCTTTAGACTTTCTATCCTTAATAGATCTTGAAAATAATTTTTTATCTATTACAACTCCTCTTAATGAAGGCCCAGCTTTTAAAGAAGCATCTTTTACATCTCCAGCTTTATCTCCAAAAATAGCACGTAATAATTTTTCTTCAGGCGAAGGATCAGTTTCTCCCTTAGGAGTAATTTTACCTATTAAGATATCACCTTCTTTTATTTCAGCACCAATACGAATTAAACCATTTTCGTCAAGATCTTTCGTAGCTTCTTCGCTTACATTTGGAATATCCGAAGTTAATTCTTCCATACCACGTTTTGTATCACGAACTTCTAATAAGTATTCATCAATGTGGATTGATGTAAAAATATCATCACGAACTACTTTCTCAGAAATTACAATTGCATCCTCGAAATTATACCCTTTCCAAGGCATGAAAGCAACTTTCAAGTTTTGACCTAATGCTAATTCACCTAATTGAGTTGCATAACCTTCACATAAAACTTGACCTTTTTCTACTCTATCCCCTTTTTTAACAATTGGTTTTAAGTTGATCGTAGTACTTTGGTTTGTTTTACGGAATTTAGTTAACGGATAATGTTTTACCTCACTATCAAAACTAACTAATTTATCATCAGCATTCCAATCGTAACGAATTACAATTTCATTTGCATCCACATATTCTACTACACCAGATCCCTCAGCATTTATTAATACACGAGAATCTTTTGCTACTAATCTTTCGATACCTGTTCCAACAATCGGAGAATTTGGCTTCAATAATGGAACTGCTTGACGTTGCATGTTAGAGCCCATTAAGGCACGGTTAGCATCGTCATGCTCTAGGAAAGGAATTGAAGATGCTGCAATAGATGCAATTTGGTTAGCACCAACATCCATCAATTGAAGATCATTAGGAGAAACAACAGGGAAATCACCTTCATACCTAGCCTTAACAGCATCTGTTAAGAAATTTCCTTTTTCATCTAGCCCTGCATTCGCTTGAGCAATCATTTTTGCGTCCTCCTCCTCTGCAGTTAAGTATAAAGGTTCTTTTTCAACCACCACTTTACCATTAACAACAGGTCTGTATGGTGTTTCAATAAAACCTAGTTTATTCACTTTTGCATAAACACAAAGAGATGAAATCAAACCAATGTTCGGACCTTCTGGAGTTTCGATAGTACACAAACGACCGTAGTGCGTGTAGTGAACGTCACGAACCTCAAATCCTGCTCTTTCTCTAGATAAACCACCAGGTCCTAGTGCAGATAATCTTCTTTTGTGTGTAACTTCAGACAATGGATTAGTTTGATCCATAAACTGAGATAATTGGTTCGTTCCAAAGAATGAGTTTATAACAGATGACAAAGTCTTAGCATTGATCAAATCAATCGGAGTAAACACCTCATTATCACGCACATTCATTCTTTCACGGATTGTTCTTGCCATACGAGCTAAACCAACACCGAATTGGGCATATAATTGCTCACCAACAGTACGAACTCTTCTGTTAGATAAGTGGTCAATATCATCAACATCAGCTTTTGAATTAATTAATTCAATTAAATACTTGATGATAGAAATGATATCGTGTTTAGTTAAAACTCTAGATTCTTCATTTTCATCTAATTGAAGCTTCTTGTTTAATCTAAAACGACCCACCTCACCTAAATCATATCGTGTATCAGAGAAGAAAAGTTTTTCAAAAACACTCTTAGCTGTTTCGTAATCTGGTGGTTCAGCATTACGTAATTGTCTATAAATATGTTCTACTGCTTCTTTTTCTGAATTTGAAGTATCTTTTTGTAAAGTATTATAGATAATTGTAAAATCAGCAGTATTTACATCTTCTTTATGTAGAATAATCGTTTTAACACCCGATTCTAAAATTAAATCAATATGATCTTCTTCAATAATAGTTTCACGGTCTAATAAAACTTCATTTCTTTCAATAGAAACTACTTCACCTGTATCCTCATCTACGAAATCTTCAATCCAAGACTTTAATACACGAGCGGCTAGTTTTCTACCTGTAGCTTTTTTTATTGTTGATTTAGAAACTTTGAATTCATCTGCTAAGCCAAAGATTTCTAAAATATCTTTATCAGTTTCATAACCAATTGCTCTGAACAAAGTTGTTACAGGCAATTTCTTTTTACGATCGATGTAAGCATACATGACATTATTAATGTCTGTAGCAAACTCAATCCAAGAACCTTTAAAAGGAATAACACGTGCGGAATACAATTTAGTACCGTTAGCGTGTCTACTTTGACCAAAAAACACACCTGGAGAACGATGTAACTGAGACACGATAACGCGTTCAGCACCGTTAACTACAAATGATCCTTTCGGAGTCATGTATGGAATAGTACCTAAATAAACATCTTGAACTATTGTTTCAAAATCTTCATGTTCAGGGTCTGTACAATACAATTTAAGTTTTGCCTTAAGTGGTACACTGTAAGTCAAACCTCTATCGATACATTCCTCAATAGTGTATCTTGGTGGATCGATAAAATAATCCAAAAACTCTAATACGAATTGATTTCTGGTATCCGTAATAGGGAAGTTTTCAGAAAAAACTTTAAATAGTCCTTCACTATTTCTGTTTTCAGGAGTAGTTTCTAACTGAAAAAACTCTTGGAAGGATTTAAGTTGTATATCCAAAAAGTCAGGATATTCAACTGGGTTTTTGCTAGATGCAAAATTGATTCTTGTCGAAATATTGTTTGATGTTGCCAAGGATAAAAGAATTAATTGTAATTGAACTTTTATGCGCTTTAATATAAAATAGGAATAGGCACAAGCTTTTCAGCAGTGCCTTTCCTATACAAAAATTAAAATATTATTTTACTTCAACTTCTGCACCAGCTTCTTCTAAAGCTTTCTTAAGTGCATCAGCTTCGTCTTTTGCAACTCCTTCTTTCAAAGTAGATGGAGCACCGTCAACTAAGTCTTTAGACTCTTTCAAACCGTTACCAGTTAATTCTTTTACTAATTTAACAACTGCTAACTTGTTTGCACCACCTGCTTTTAAAATCACGTCAAACGCAGTTTTCTCTTCAGCAGCTTCACCAGCACCAGCACCTCCACCAGCTACCATAACAGCAGCAGCAGCAGCAGGCTCAATTCCGTACTCATCTTTTAAGATTGCAGCTAATTCATTTACTTCTTTAACTGTTAAGTTTACTAGCGTTTCCGCGATTTGCTTTACATCAGCCATTTTATTTCAATTTAAAATATTAAACAATAATTATTCATTAATTTATTATCCTCTTTCTTCAAGAGTTTTAAGAATTCCAGCAATTTTACCACCTTGGCCTTTAAGAGCTGAAATAACATTTTTAGCAGGACTTTGTAATAACCCAACGATATCACCAATAAGTTGATCTTTACTTTTGATATTAGCTAGAGTTTCTAGGTTATTGTCCCCTATAAAAATTGCTTCTTCAATAAAAGCACCTTTAAGAACAGGTTTATCTGATTTCTTACGGAATTCTTGAATGATTTTTGCAGGAACATTACCTACTTCTGCAAACATAATAGATGTTGGTCCAGATAAAGCTGTAGATAATAGACCATAGTCTATACCTTCAACTCTCTCAAATGCTTTCTCTAATAATGTATTTTTAACAACTTTAAGAGTAACATTTGATTGGAAACACTTTCTACGTAAATTGTTGATGACATCTACACTTAAATTAGATGTATCAGCCAAGTAGAAAACACCAGCATTTACTAATTCTGCAGTTAAATCATCTATGTATTTAGCTTTTTCTTCTCTTGTCATAATTTACTAAGTTTTAAGCTAACACAGATTTAGCATCAATTTGAATACTTGGACTCATCGTAGAACTTACATAGATACTTTTGATATAAGTACCTTTTGCTGCAGATGGTTTCAATTTATTCAAAGTACTGATTAATTCGGCAACATTGTCTCTAAGCTTAGCACCTTCGAAACTTGCTCTACCAATACCTGCATGGATATTACCATACTTGTCAACTTTGAAATCAATTTTACCAGCTTTAACTTCTTCTACTGCTTTACCAACTTCCATAGTAACAGTACCAGTCTTAGGGTTAGGCATTAAACCTCTTGGTCCTAATACACGTCCTAACGCACCAACTTTACCCATTACAGATGGCATAGTGATAATAACATCGATGTCAGTCCATCCACCTTTGATTTTTTCGATGTAATCATCTAATCCAACGTGATCAGCACCAGATGCTTTTGCTTCAGCCTCCTTATCAGGAGTACATAATACAAGAACTCTCACATCCTTACCTGTACCATGTGGCAAAGCAACTGTACCTCTAACCATTTGATTAGCTTTTCTTGGATCAACTCCAAGTCTAACACTAACATCTACAGAAGCATCAAACTTCGTAGTAGTGATATCCTTAACTAAATTACAAGCATCTACTAAGGAATAAGCTTTAGAAAAATCAACTTTTGCTAAAACTTCTTTTCTTTTTTTAGAAATTCTTCCCATCGTTAATACTATTTAGTCTTTGGAGCATCACCTCCTTTGACAGTTACACCCATACTTCTTGCTGTTCCTGCAACCATAGACATAGCTGAATCAATTGTAAAACAATTCATGTCAGGCATTTTGTCTTCAGCGATTGTTCTCACTTGATCCCAAGTCATTGTACCAACTTTGCTCTTATTAGGCATTGCTGATCCTTTTTTCAACTTAGCGGACTCCATGATTTGAACTGCTGCGGGAGGAGTTTTAATTACGAAATCAAAAGATTTATCACTGTAAACAGTAATAACACATGGTAAAACTTTTCCAGGTTTATCTTGGGTTCTAGCATTATATTGCTTACAGAACTCCATGATGTTAACTCCCTTAGCACCTAAAGCAGGTCCCACTGGAGGCGCCGGATTAGCTGCACCACCTTTGATTTGTAGTTTAATCAATGCTGCTACTTCTTTAGCCATTTATTTGAAATTATGTAGTCAACGTGGACAACAAAAGGGAAGCTTTATTCAGTTGGTCCACTCCTACGGTTAATATACTATTTAAATCTCCTTTTCAACTTGCATATAGCTAAGCTCTAATAGATTTTTTCTACCGAAAATCTTAACCATAACTTTCAATTTCTTTTTCTCTTCATTGATTTCATCAATTGTACCAGAGAAATTGTTGAAAGGACCATCTATGACTTTAACTGGTTCACCAACAACAAAAGGAATTTTCATTTCTTCTTCAGTTTCTGATAGTTCATCAACCTTACCTAAGATTCTGTTCACCTCAGCTATTCTCATTGGAACTGGATCACCACCTTTTTCTGTACCAAGAAAACCTATTACATTTGGAATACCTTTGATTACGTGTTCTACTTCTCCAACTAATGAAGCTTCAACAAGAACGTAACCTGGTAAATAAGATTTTTCTTTGCTGATTTTTTTGCCGTTTCTAATTTGAAAAACTTTTTCAGTAGGGATTAAGACTTGAGCAACAAAATCGTTTAGTTTCAAACGAGATATCTCCAACTCTAAGTATTCCTTAACCTTCTTCTCCTTACCACTAACAGCACGAACAACGTACCATTTCTTTTTGATATCGCTCATTGGTAGTTTAATTAAACATATGATAAATGAAACCCATTAAGCCTTTCCAACCAGAATTACTCTCTCCTGATATACCAAAAGAGAAATCCATAAGAAATATTAACAATGCAAAAATTACAGAGGCAACAACTACTATGATAGTGTTATTCTGTAATTCTTTCCATGTCGGCCATGAAACATTATGTCTCATTTCATTGACTGTTTCGTCAATATACTCTTTAAATTTTGACACAGTATGTATTTTTGTTGCACGGGCGGTAGGGTTCGAACCCACGACCAATGGTTTTGGAGACCACTACTCTACCAGCTGAGCTACGCCCGTATATAGGGAGACCTAAGTCTCCCTTAAATTAATTATCCAACGATTTCAGTTACCTGACCAGCACCTACAGTTCTACCACCCTCACGGATAGCGAAACGTAAACCTTTATCCATAGCAACAGGAACGATCAATTTAACATTGATTGTAACGTTATCACCTGGCATAACCATTTCACGACCATCAGTTAAGAAGATTTCTCCTGTAACATCAGTTGTACGGAAATAGAATTGTGGACGGTATTTGTTGTGGAACGGAGTGTGACGACCACCTTCTTCTTTCTTCAATACATAGATTTCAGCTTTGAAATCAGTGTAAGGCTTCACAGAACCTGGTTTAGCGATAACCATACCACGTTTGATTTGAGATTTCTCAATACCACGTAATAATAAACCTACGTTATCACCAGCCTCACCTCTGTCTAAGATTTTACGGAACATTTCAACCCCTGTACAAGTAGAGTTTAATTTCTCTTCACCCATACCTAAGATTTCAACTGCATCACCAGTGTTAATTACACCAGCCTCAATTCTACCTGTTGCAACAGTACCACGACCAGTAATCGTAAATACATCTTCAACTGGCATCAAGAAAGGCTTATCAACATCACGAGGAGGTAATTCGATGTAAGTATCAACTGCTTCCATTAACTCGTCAACTTTAGCTACCCATTGAGGCTCACCATTTAACGCACCTAAAGCAGATCCTTGGATCACTGGAGTATTGTCACCATCGTACTTGTAGAAAGACAATAACTCACGGATTTCCATTTCAACTAACTCTAACAACTCTGCGTCATCAACCATATCCACTTTGTTCATGAAAACAACCATTCTTGGAACACCAACTTGGCGACCTAAAAGGATGTGCTCACGTGTTTGTGGCATTGGTCCATCTGTAGCAGCAACTACTAAGATAGCACCGTCCATTTGAGCAGCACCAGTAACCATGTTCTTTACGTAATCCGCGTGACCTGGACAGTCAACGTGAGCGTAGTGACGGTTTAATGTTTCATACTCAATGTGAGAAGTGTTGATAGTAATACCACGTTCTTTTTCTTCAGGAGCATTGTCAATTGAAGAGAAATCACGAACAGCTGCAAGACCTTTAGACGCTAATACGCTAGAGATAGCTGCAGTTAATGTTGTTTTACCGTGGTCAACGTGACCAATAGTTCCGATGTTTACGTGTGGTTTGGAACGATTAAAACTTTCTTTAGCCATTGTGCTTTTTTAGTTTTTAAGTTATTAAAAAATTGCCATTTTACAAATATACAAAATTTCACCCATATAATGGATGAATATCTGCACGAGCCAATGACGAGATTTGAACTCGTGGCCTCTTCCTTACCAAGGAAGCGCTCTACCCCTGAGCTACACCGGCATTAAGTTCTTAAAATTTTGAGCGGGAGACGAGATTCGAACTCGCGACCCTCAGCTTGGAAGGCTGACGCTCTACCAACTGAGCTACTCCCGCTTATTACACTAAATTCAATGATTGTGGGGGTAGATGGACTCGAACCAACGATACCGTGAGGTGACAGATTTACAGTCTGCTGCAATAGCCACTATGCGATACCCCCAATAAAATGATATTGAGCCGGTGGAGGGATTCGAACCCCCGACCTGCTGATTACAAATCAGCTGCTCTAGCCAACTGAGCTACACCGGCGCATTGAATATTTATAAAATTTTAAAGAACGTTTTCTTTTCCGTTTTTCGGTTTGCAAATATAAACACTATTAGTAAATACACAAAGCATTTTTTTATTTTTTTTCAAAAAAAAACGAGACAAAAAAATGCCTCGTTTCTAATATATTGTATTTCAGTCGTTATGAAACTTTTTCTTTTTCTTTTAACACTTGCTTTCTTAATGCTTCTGAAGCTAAATCAGTTGCTTCTTCAAAAGATTTAGCTTGCTTTTTAGCAAATAATTCCTTTCCAGGTAGATGAATTTTAACTTCACTAATCTTATTTTCTAAATCAGTTGTATTATCTAATCTTAAGAAAACTTCTGTAGAAACTATATGATCGTTAAATAAATTTAATTTAGAAATTTTTGATTCAACGTAATCAATTAGTTTTTGATCAGCCGTAAAATGAACTGCTTGCACTTTAATATCCATGACTCTTCATTTTTTCTGCCCTCTAGGATGGGCTTGTGAATAAATATTAGTTAATTCCGAAAAAGAATTGTGAGTATACACTTGAGTAGCTGATAAATCAGCATGTCCTAAAAGATTTTTTAATACTTCTAAACCAACCCCATTATTCATCATGTGTGTAGCAAAAGTATGTCTTAGAACGTGTGGACTTTTCTTTTCTAAATTCGTATGAGAACTAAGATAATTATTAATTATTCTATAAACAAGTTTCTCATATATTTTTTTTCCATTTTCGCAAATGAATAATTTTTTTTCCGATGAGTTAAATTCAGCTCTTAATTTTATATAATCCGAAATTTTTTCATATAATTCTGTCGATATAGGGATAATCCTTTCTTTATTTCGTTTACCTAATACCTTCAGATAATCATATTGCACATCCGAAATATTAAGATTTATAAGTTCAGTTAGACGTATACCTGTTTGATATAACAATTCTACGATTAAACTATTTCTGATCCCTTTAAAATCGTCTGAAAAATACTCGTTCATTTTTTGACTTTCTAATTCAGACTCTTTCACAAACAAAGGAAGTCTTTTTGGGATTTTTGGTGCAATAACCTTTTTGAATGGGTTTTGTTCAAAATACCCATTCTTTTGACACCATTTTACAAATGACCTGAGAGAAGATAGTTTTCTATTAACTGTTTTATTCGAAAAGCCTGAATCAATCATATCAACTAACCAAGATCTTATCAACTGATGATTCATCTCAATTAGTTTGTTTAAAGAATCTATTCCTGAAAATTCGAAAAATTGTTTTAAATCATTTTCGTATGCAATTACGGTATGCTGTGAAAATCTTTTCTCATTAGAAAGAGAATTTAAAAATTGATTTAAAACAAAAAAAGGAGTCATAATAGACTCCTTTACGAAAAATATATCAAAAAGTTATATTAATCTTGTTGAGATTGCATCTTAGTTTTGTAAGTAGCCTTGATGATAGCTTGTCTGTTAACAACAGATGGCTTCGTAAACTCCTTACGAGATCTCAATTCTAACATAACTTTAGTTTTGTCAAATTTCTTCTTGTACTTTTTAAGCGCTCTCTCAATGTTTTCGCCTTCTTTAACTGGGATAATTAACATATTTTTGTTTATTAAATTCTAATTTGGGTTACAAAATTAAACTATTAAAATAAATATCCAAATTTTATTTCAAAATTTCTCTTGAAATAACTAATTTTTGAATTTCTGAAGTTCCTTCACCAATAGTACAAAGTTTGGCATCTCTGTAAAATTTTTCTACTGGGAAATCTTTTGTGTAACCATAACCTCCGAATATTTGCACTGCTTCATTAGCAACTCTACACGCTACCTCAGACGCATAATATTTAGCTATTGCAGATTCTTTTGTCATTGGGCGTTTGTTGTTTTTTAAATAAGCTGCCTGGTATAACAAGAGTTCTGCTGCTTCTATTTCAGTTGCCATGTCTGCTAATTTAAAGCCTATCGCTTGGAATTTTGAAATTGATTGGCCAAACTGTTCTCTTTCTTTAGCATACTGAACAGCTGCTTCATAAGCACCTTTTGCAATACCTAATGATAAAGCTCCAATCGAGATGCGACCTCCGTCGAGGATTTGCATTGCTTGCTTGAAACCATGACCTATTTCACCAATAATATTTTCTTTCGGTATTCGGCAATTATCAAAAATTAATTCACAAGTTTCTGATGCACGCATACCCAATTTATTTTCTTTTTTTCCTGCTGAAAAACCAGGTGTTCCCATTTCAACAATAAATGCAGATGAATTATTCGGTGTTCCTTTTTCACCGGTACGAGCCATCACAACAGCAACATTTCCTGATTTCCCATGAGTAATAAAGTTTTTAGAACCATTCAATACCCACTGATCTCCATCTAAAACTGCAGTGGTATTCATTCTACCTGAATCAGAACCTGTTCCCGTTTCAGTCAATCCCCAAGCACCAATCCATTCAGCAGAAGCTAATTTTGGTAAATATTTCTTTTTTTGTTCTTCGGAGCCATGATAGTAAATATGACCCGTACACAATGAATTATGAGCAGCAACAGATAATCCAACTGATCCACATACTTTAGCTATCTCTTCAATTACAGTTATATATTCAAAATAGCCAAAACCAGAACCTCCATAAGTTTCGGGGATAAACACACCCATTAAACCTAATTCGCCTAATTTTTTGAATACATGAACAGGAAATTCTTGAGATTCATCCCAATCCATAAAATATGGTTTTATCTCTTTTTCTGCAAAGTCACGCACCATTTGTGCGATCATTTTTTGATTGTCGTTTTTATCAAAATTCATAATTATGTAAATTAAGATTTAACAAATTAATATTCTACTAATTTAACAATATTCTCACTAAAAGGTTGCAAAATACTATCACCATTTAAAAAACTTAAACCAACCAAGAAATTAAATCCGGCTACAGTTCCCCCGCATTTCTGAACTAATACAGCGGCAGCACTTGCAGATCCTCCTGTAGCTAATAAATCATCATGAATTAAAACTTTATCGCCTTCTGTAATTGCATCCGTGTGAACTTCAATGGTAGCACTACCATATTCTAAATCATAACTATGTTCGATTTTCTTGTATGGTAATTTTCCTTTTTTTCTAATTAAAACAAAAGGAAGGCCTAATCTAATTGCAAGTGGGTATCCAAATAAAAAACCACGGCTTTCTATACCAGCAATTTTTGTAATACCTTTATCTTTATACAAATCAACCAAATGATCTAATACTTCAGCGGAAATTACAGGATCGAGCATTATTGTACTAATATCCTTAAAATTTATCCCAGGTTTTGGAAAATCGGGAACATCACGAATTACTTTTTTTAATTTATCTTGTATCATAAAGTTAAATAAGGTTTAATTTTCTCAAAAATTTCTATTGTAATTAATTTTGATTCTAAAAGATCGTTAATTGAGTTAAAATTCCCTTTTTGTAATCTCATTTTAACAATAGAGTTTGCAATATTCCAACTAATGTAAGGATGATTTTTTAGTTCTTCTACTGTTGCCAAATTAATATTTATTTTTTTTAGATTTGAAGGATTAACTTGGATAGAGGATTCAATTTCTGTTAATTTTTCTGGTGTGAATTGCCAAACTTCCAAAAGTTGTTGTTTAGAGATAAACCCACCTAATTTTTCTCTTTGTTTGATTATATTTTTCGCAAAAAATGGCCCGATACCTTTTATTGATTGCAATTCATCCTCAGTCGCTTGATTAATTTCAATTAAAACAATTTTAGGTTTTACTCCTTCTTCCTTTTTAAAAGCGTTTTTATTTTCAAAAAACTGTTTTCTATCAGGATAAAAAGTTGAGTCTTTAATAAGTCTAAAAACTTCTTTTGGAATTACAAATACTTTTGCGAGTTGCTCATTTGAATAGAAACCATATTTTCCAAATTTCAATACAGCATTTGCTTGTTTTTCTGTCAATCCTAAATACATCCACTCTTTTGTAGTATAAGAATTAGGATCAAATTTTGATGGGGGAACCTTAAATACTTTCTTTTTCTTTTCAAACTTTTTGGTAGGTGTGTACTTTAAATTTTGAAATATTTTCTTTTCTTCAATCGTTATGTGAATAGGTTTGTCTGGAAATAGATAGATTATTATACGAGGTAGAAAGGATACCAAACACAAAAGAGCAACGAATATAAACATTGCTCTTCTTGTTCTTTTTGATAAATAAAAATCTTCGTTATTCATTTATACTTTCCTTCTTTTTATGAATTAAGTAATATATAGGTAAACCTAAAAAAACAATAAACAAACCAATACCTGAATTTTTGAAATCATATATCAATAAATCAACACAAATGGCAAACGTAATCAGAATATACAACGCAGGAACTATTGGGTATCCCCATGCTTTATATGGTCTTTCCGTATTTGGTTCTTTTTTTCTTAAAATAAAAATTCCAAGAATTGTCAGAATATAAAATAGCAAAGCAGCAAAAGTGCTATATACAAGTAAATCACTATATTTTCCTGATAAACATAATACTGACGCCCAAATACATTGAATCCAAAGTGCGTAACCAGGAACATCATTTTTATTTATTTTTTTTGCCTTTTTAAAAAATAGACCATCTTTTGCCATTGTGTGAAATAAACGTGATCCGGCAAGAATAAGTCCATTGTTACAACCAAACGTTGAAACTAAAATTAAGCCTGCCATAAGAAAAGAACCTACAGTACCAAAAATCATCTCAGCTGCCCCTGCTCCTACTCGATCATTTGACATAAACATGATACCTTGAGAAAAAGCATCTTTTCCATGTACATTTCCCTCCAACGGTATCAAAGCGAAATAAGCTAAATTTGCTAACAAATAAATAATAGTTACAATCAGAGTTCCTAGAAACAAACTTCTTGGAATATTTTTCTTTGGCTCTCTAATTTCACTTGCGATGAAAGTGACATTATTCCAAGCATCAGAGGAGAATAAAGAGTTAATAATTGTTGCGCCAAGAGCCCCCATTAAAGCGAAACCAGATAATTGAATTGTTTTCACATTGCCTAGACTATCAACAACCGTTTTTTTAGCTTCCCATGGATTTGTAAAGTTTTGGGAAATCACATCTGACTTTAAACCAATCCATAACCCTAAAAATATCAACGCAAATAAGGCAATCAATTTAGCAAACGTAAAAATAAGCTGAATAAACTTCCCATTTTTAACACCGCCCGTGTTCAAAAAAGTTAAAACAACCAATGAAAAAATAGAAAGTAATTGGGCGTACGTAACAGAATAAATTTTAAAAAAATCAATCGCGATGGTATTTAGCATAGGAAAGAAAACTGCTGCATATTTAGAAAATGCTACAGCAACAGCTGCAATTACCCCTGTTTGAATAACAGAAAACACTGTCCAACCGTACATAAATGAGACTGTTTTTCCATATGCTCTTTGAAGATAAACATATTGTCCACCCGCATTTGGCATCATTCCTGCTAATTCACCATAACTCAAAGCAGCAAAAACAGTTATTAGACCAGTTAAAAACCACAACACCATTATCCAAGCTGCAGAACCAACGTCTCTCGCCATCGGAGCTGTAACAATAAAAATTCCGGAACCAATCATCGAGCCTGCAACAACGGTAGTTGCATCAACAAGTCCTAGTGATTTTTTTAGATGGTGACTAGACAAAATTCAAATGGATTATGAATTTAATTTAAAAGTGTTAATCGAGTTGATTATTTTCAGAATCTAATTCATTTAATTTGCTTTTTCTTCTTGAATAAGTAAAATAAATAACAACCCCTATTGCCAACCAACTTAAAGAAAGTAACTGAGCATCTACACTTAGGTTAAACATCAAATAAATATTAATCAAGATACCCGAAACTGCGATTACAGGCAATGCAGGAACTTTAAATGTTCTAGGTAAATTAGGTTCTTTCACCCTTAAAACCCAAACGGCAATACATACCATTAAAAACGCAAATAATGTGCCGAAACTCGTCATATCTGCTAATTTATTTATTGGAGTAAAAGCTGAAACAACAGCAATTACAATCCCTAACAACATTAAATTTCTACGAGGTGTACCTGACAAAGGATTAATTTCAGCAAAAACTTTTGGTATTAATCCGTCTTTAGCCATACCAAGAAAAATTCTAGATTGTCCCATAATCATTACCATAAGTACAGATATCAATCCAATTGTTGCCGCAATTGTAATTACGTAACTAGCCCATTTTTGACCAGCAATATCAAATGCATAAGCAACTGGAGCTTTAATAGCTTCCGGATATTTTCCTACTGGATTAAAATCTTGGTAATTCATCATACCTGTTAGTACAAGAGAAACAAGTATGTAAAGCGCTGTACATATTAAAAGTGATGCAACAATAGCAAATGGAACATCTTTTTTTGGATTAATCGCTTCTCCAGCCTGGGTGGAAACAGCATCAAATCCTACATAAGCAAAAAAGATAGCCGCTGCTCCTGAAATTATACCTTGAACACCATATGCATTTTGAGCAACCCCATCATGTACTATATTTTTAACTTCAGGAATAAAAGGTGACCAATTTTCCAAGTTTATAAAAAATAAACCAGCAATGATTACAAATAATACTGCCGCAACTTTCAATAACACAATAAAATTATTTGCTTTAGCAGCACCTTTAGTACCTCTAACCAATATTGAAACAACTAATAATACAATTAAAAATGCAGGTAGATTCATGGAAAAACCTGAACCCGTATAACTGCTTGGATCTGTAGTTAGCCAATCAGGAAGTTTTATTCCAAACATTTTTAACAACTTATTAAAATAACCTGACCAAGAGACTGCAACTGTCATTGAACCCATTGCATATTCGAGTATTAATCCCCATCCAATAACCCATGCCATAAATTCACCAATAGTACCATATGCATAGGCGTAAGCAGAACCTTCAACAGGAAGAATTGCTGCAAATTCAGAATAACACAACGCTGCAAAAACGCAAGCAATACCAGCTATTACAAATGACAATGCTAATGCAGGTCCTGCGTGAAAATAAGCTCCTGTACCTGTTAAAACAAAAATTCCACCTCCTATAATAGCACCTACACCAATTGCTGTTAAACTCCATTTTCCAAGTACGCGCTTCAGCTCACTTTTCTTCATATCAGCTTCAAATGCGCTGATTGGTTTTTTTCTCCAAAGTTTTGACATGATTTATATTTCTGTTAGTAAAATTTCAATTGTTTCTTCCAATGTTTTTGGATTATAATTTAATTCTGCTTTCGATTTTGATAAGTCGAAACCAGTTCTTGGTGGACGTTTAGCAGGCTGATTCAACGTTATAGAAGAGATAATTTCTACGTTTTCAGTAGATTTATTAAGGTGTTTAGCTATTCTAAAAACTATTTCATTAACCGCCATTAATTCAGGTCCGCATAAATGAAAAATACCTTTTTTATTTCTATTACAAATTTCCAAACAGCCCCAAGCTAAATCTTCAGCCCAAGTAGGCATTCTAAATTGGTCATTAATTATTTTCATCGGAGAACCTTTCGTTAATGCATCGATAGACCAAAGCACGATATTAGTTCTTGATAAATTATTTGCAGTTCCATAAACAATAATTGTTCTTGCAATAGACCAATTATCATTTTCAGCATTAATTAAAATATTTTCAGCATCTACTTTAGATTGCCCATAGATACTTACAGCAGATGGTTTATCTGTTTCTTTATAATTCCCTTTTAATCCGTCAAATATAAAATCGGTAGAAACTAATTGAAAATGAGCATTTATTTTCTGAGCTTCATCCCATAATTTCTGTGTGGCTAATACATTAACCTCATTACATTCCTCAGGATTTAGCTCACAGTAGTCTACATTTGTAAGTGCAGCTGTATGGATTATATGCGTTGGATTATAATTTTGAAAAACAGTCTGAATATTTTCTAAATCTGTAATATTCATAGATCTGTAAAACTCATTAGGACATAATGAATTTCTATTATCTCCTGAAGAAGTTGCTAAAAAATCAATCCCTCTTTTTAAACAAATTTTGACGATTTTTTGCCCCAATAAACCATTAGAACCTGTTATTAAAATTTTCATTTATAAAATTTTGACGCTCAAAAATAGAAGTTTTTTATCAAAGTTACTTCAATTCAAGTAATTCATTTAAATGGCGAATTTGATCAGGCGTACCTAGTACAAACAATTTTGAATGTGGAACTATTTCTTCTTCACCCGTTGGGTTAATTATATATTCACCTTTTGGTGTTTTATAACCGATTATTGTAATATTCGTAACGCTTCTTATTTTTAAGACCTTTAGATCCTTTAATTTTTTAAATTGATATTCAATCGGTAATTCATTAAATGCAATAGATTCAATATTCACACCATCATTTCCTTGAGAACGAATTGAATCCATGAATTCAACTACGTCTGGATTAGCAACTAGAGAAGCCATGTGTGTTCCCCCAATAGTATCTGGCATTATTACATTGTCTGCACCAGCTAATTTTAGTTTTGCGCTAGCAGTAGAATGAGTCGCCCGCGATATTATTTTTACTTTTTCATTCAACTCTCTTGCAGAAAGAACAACATACAAGTTATCAGCATCTTTGGGTAAACAGGTAATTACTGCAAGAGCTTTATCAATTTTTGCCTTTGCCAAGACCTCATCGCTCGTGGTATCACCTGCAAGAAATACATATCCAGGAAGGTGATTGTATTTTTCAATTTCAACTTCGTTGATATCAATGATTAATACAGGTGTTTTTTTACTGATTAAATCTTCTGCAACTTGTTTACCTACCCTACCAAATCCGCATATAACTACATGTTTTTCCATAACCGTTAATTTTTTATTCGACCTGTATTGCTTCAAATTCGCTTTGTAATCACCACCCATAATGTACTTAGTTATGGAAGAAATGGCCAAAGCAAAAGTACCAAAGCTTGTAATAATTAGAAATATAGTAAATAGTTTCCCCGACATTGACAATTCGTGCGTCTCTTTAAACCCAACTGTCGCAGTGGTAATTATTGTCATATAAAACGCATCAAACCAAGACCAACCTTCTATTAACATAAATCCAATGGTCCCCAGGGTGATAATCGCTACTATTATCCCTATGAATATATATACCCTTTTAAATACCCTTAGTGTTTCGAACATATTATATCTCCCAAACTGTTGGTCTTTTTGTACGTTTAAATCCAAAAAAATGTTTGTGCTCGAGGATCCAAGCCATTGCAAAGTAAATCAGTAATGGAGACCCTAAAGCAATAAACGAAGCGTAAATAAATCCAATTCTAACTTTAGAAGAACTGATCCCTATTTTGCGAGCAATCCAAGAACAGACACCATAGGATTTCAATTCGAAGAAAAAAGCTATTTTTTGAATTGTTCTCATGAATTTAATAATTTAACTCCTATTTGACAATTTAAACATCTTTTATTCACACAAAAATCGTTTAATAATTCCAATAAACCTTGAGTTTCAAAAATTGATTTCGTTTTTTGACCTAATTTTTTAAACTTTTGAACTTTAGCATTTTTTTCTGGAGGAAGTTCATTGGCAAGTTCAACTAGTTCTTCTAATAATTCAATTTCATTCGATGTTGAATATTTCCAAAAAGAAAAGGGAATAATAAAGTTTGTTATAATCAATGTTTTTAATTCTTTTGATAGACTATTTGTTTTTTTATTATTTGAGTCCTTGAAGTGGGTTTTGGTTTTCCAAAAATCTGGAAATTCTAGTCTTTTATTTTCAACCCAATCTAACATGAGTTTTTTATTTTCAAAATCTCTTAATAAAAAATCATCCTCAATTAATAGAGCGAAGACTACAATTCGTAATGTTGGATAAGCTGGAGGACGACAACCAAAAAATATCCATGAAGTGCTATTCATCACTGTTAAGTTGTATTTGAGAATGAGATAATCCGCTTCTTTTTTTAAATTGATGACATAATTATCTTCTGATTCTATTGGAATCAAACCAGAAATACCTAATAACAACGTAATGCGTTGATCTGAAGATAACCTAAAAAGTATTGAACTTGATACACGACTCAATAGCTCAATCATTGGAAGTTCATTCACTTTAGAAGCGATAATTTTCCCTAAAAGTTCCAATTTTAATCGCATTACATCATTATTTAATTCAGATAATCTATTCACTATACAAATAGATTTCCTTTCTAGTCTTCTAAAAAAAGCAGATTCAATTTCTTTATGTTTAATGATAGTTGGGACAAAATTCCATTGAGAGGCACAGGCTATCGTATTTTGATTTTCAAAGAGTATCTCTATTTTATCAAGTTCTTCTTTTGGTATGAAATTGCTTAACTCTAACACAGGAATTATTTCATTATTGACACTAACCTCCATATCGTGTATATATACCACGTGTAGAATCACATTATTGTATGCATCATCGAATTGATGTTTGTGTTTTAACCAATCTGACGAACGAATATGGATTTCGACATTTCCAGACCAAAGGAGATTATTAATGCGTATTGAAGCTTCAAAAAAATCAGGACCGCTGTCTTTGTTATGAGAACCAGGATGGATTATCTCGATTAACTCTCCCTTTTTTGTTTTTAAATTTATTGGGAGACGTTTCATCTTCCATATAAAATGCAACCACTCTTCTTTCATAAAGTATTCAATATAAACATATTAATAATTTGAATACTATTTAAGTTAAGAAAAAAGGAGAGATATTAAAACAAAAAAGGAGCAAAAAATGCTCCTTATCTAGAATCTAATTTTTCTTATTTATACTCCGGAAATAAGCTTAACAAACCTTCTTCAGAGGCATCACAAACACCTCTTTCTGTGATTATTTTCGATACTAATCTTGCAGGCGTTACATCAAATCCATAATTGCTTGCTGGAGTAGTTTCTGGACAAATCAATACTGGTTCAATGTTGCCATTTTTACCTTTTCCTATCATATAACGCACCTCATCTTGATTACGTTCTTCAATTGGAATTTCAGTTAGTCCATTATTGATTGTCATATCCAAGGTTGTCGATGGTAAAGCAACGTAAAATGGAATTTTATTATCGTAAGCAGCTAATGCTTTTAAATACGTACCAATTTTATTAGCCACATCCCCTTGACGCGTAGTGCGATCTGTACCAACAATTACCATATCTACCATACCGTGTTGCATTAAATGTCCACCGGCATTATCAACGATTAGTGTATGCGGAACATTGTGGCGTGTCAATTCATATGCAGTCAAGTTAGAACCTTGATTTCTTGGTCTAGTTTCGTCCACCCAAACATGAACTTTAATACCTTTCTGAATCGCCTGATAAATTGGTGAAGTAATGGTTCCCCACTCTACACATCCTAACATACCAGCATTACAATGCGTTAAAATATTAACTACATCTCCACTTTTTCTCGAAGCAATTTCTTCAATTAATGGTAAACCATGAACACCAATCATACGACAGGTTTCTACATCTTCTTCAACGATATCAGCAGCAGCTTTCCAAGCAGTAGCCAAAAAATCATCCGCATTATCCAATGCTTCACGCATTTTATCCAATGCCCAAAATAAATTTACCGCTGTTGGTCTTGAAGCTCTTAAATCAGAAAACGCTTGGTCTAAAAAACCACCATCTAACTGATTTTCTAGCATCTCTCTAACTGCTAGATAAATACCATAAGCTGCTGTTGCTCCGATAAGTGGGGCACCACGAACGGTCATATCTTTGATTGCAACTTCAGCATCTTTATAGGTTTCTAATTTTACTGTCACAAATTCATGTGGCAATTTACGTTGATCGATAACCTCAACATATTTATCTTCTGTTGTCCAGATTGTTCTAAATTTTGACATAGGGAGTATTAATGATGAATGATTAATATTTGATGATTAATGATGAATTAATTGAAGTCGCGATGTATCACATCTAAATTAATTTCGGAAAATGATTTAGCTGTGCGAGGCCAATTTGCAGATGTTCCCGGTCTTACTAATTGTATCGTTTGAAAACCAGCATTATCAGCCGCTTCTAACTCTTCCACAATATCAGATAGAAAAAGAATATCATTCGGTTTTTTGCCAATCAATGAAGCTATTTTGGAATAGGTTTCAGTTTCTCTTTTACCACCTGTATTTGTATCAAAATAATTTGAAAAATATGGAGTTAAATCTCCTGCTTCTGAAAAACCAAAAATCAGTTTTTGCGCTGCAACCGAACCGGATGAAAATACACCTAATTCAATATTATTTATTTTCCAAAGTGCTAGCGCATTTGCTACATCTTGGTATACATGCCCTTTGATTAAACCAGATTCATACGCCTCTTTCCAAAGAATTCCCTGTAATGTTTTCAAAGGTGTGATTTTTTTATCTTCCAAACTCCAGGTAGTTAATTGATTTATTACCTCTTCATTTGTTATTAAATCAACCCCTTCAATTTTTGCTATTTCCTTTGTTTGCTTGAAAACTTCTACTACTTCTGATAAATGGGTTAAATCTTTCACCTTATCTATATTTTCTCTGAAATAAGGAAAAAGAACATCATATACAAAAGAGACTGAGGTAGTTGTTCCTTCTATGTCCGTAAGAATATATTGTGGTTTTGACATGAAACTAAATTTGAGGCAAATGTAAAAAAGAAATCCCTCATTAAGAGGGATCATACTATTATTTAAACGTGAAAAATCATGTTCATTTAACCAACAGTGATTTCCGCAAATTTAGTTTGAATGTTATTTTCCGTGTAATGAGGAACCCAACCTGTCATATCAATAAAAATTCGGATTGCTTTCACAAAAGGATTCATTGGTCCTGCATCAAACCAATGTTTTGTTCCTTCTGGTACAGAAATTAAATCACCACGTTCACACAATAAATTAAAAACGGGTTCAGTTTCTAAATTAAACCAAAACAAACCTTGACCATCTACGAAAAACCGAATCTCATCTTCAGAATGGGTATGTTCCGCTAAAAACTTCGTACGTATTACGTCATAATTTTCTGTCAAGGAATTAATTGTAATTACGTCTGCTGTTTTATACCCACCTTTTTCCATAAAAGGATTTAAATCTTTTGCATAAGCAGCTAAAATTTCTTCTGGTGTTGCCGTATCTTCAAAAACAACATCACATTGCCACTGATCAAAAAAGATACCTCTTTGATTAAAAAACGTTTTAATTTCTTGAGGATCTGTAATTCTTATATTTTTTTCTGGTATTGATAAAACTGCCATATTCTTGATTTTTCACAAAATTAAATCATGTAAATATCATTTCCTACTAAAACTATATGATTAATCTTTGGTGAAATTAATCTGTTTATATTGACCTTCCGAAGTTTGCATTCTTAAAATATACTGTGCTGGAACTAATTCTTGGATATTAATCGTACTTGTTTTGGAAGTTATTTTGCCCTCTAAAATTACCTTTCCAACAAGATCTAAAACAGTATAGTTTTCAAAAGAACTACTCGATTGTTTTATAGTAAGTTCATTTACTACTGGATTTGGATAAATTGAAACAAATTCATTTGATTCATTAGTCAAACTCGCACAATCATTTATATTAAAACTTTTTGTTATCTGATTCATACATTTATTTTCAGTTACCGTGTAGATTACACTAACAGTTCCAGTAGAAGTTGGTGTAAGTTTTCCATTTTGATCAATGGTTGCCAAAGCATTATCAGATAAACTCCAAACACCTCCTTGTACAGTTGAAGATATGCTAAGTGATTTACCCAAACACATATCCGAAACGTTTACAATTGAACCTGGATTAGGTAAACTATTTACAACTATCGTAAGCTCATTTTGATTAGCACATTGACCAGTCGTTGGTGTAAATGTATAGGTAGTCGTTTTTGTATTATCCAACATTGGTGACCAGCTTCCTGTAATATTATTGGTAGATTTAGTTGGTAAATCACTTAATGTCGAACCAGAACAGATAGGACTCACAGAAGTAAACGTTGGTGTTACCTTAGAATTAACGGTAATTGTTAAAGTAGTAGTAGTTGCACATTTTCCTTGGTTTGGAGTAAATGTATAGGTAGTTGTTTTCGTATTATCCAACGCAGGTGACCAGGTTCCTGTGATACTATTATTCGATGAAGTTGGTAATGCATTCAATGACGTACCAGAACATACAGGAATTACGGATGTGAACGATGGTGTTACCTTAGTATTAACTGTAATCGTTAATGTGGTAGCGGTAGCACATTGACCTGAAGTTGGAGTAAATGTATATGTAGTTGTTTTCGTATTATCTAATACCGGTGACCAAGTTCCAGTGATACTATTATTCGATAAAGTAGGCAATGCACTCAATGACGCTCCAGAACATATTGGACTTACTGATGAAAACGATGGGGTTACCTTAGAATTAACTGTAATCGTTAATGTGGTAGCAGTAGCACATTGTCCTGAAGTAGGAGTAAATGTATACGTAGTTGTTTTCGTATTATCTAACGCTGGTGACCAGGTTCCTGTGATACTATTATTCGATGAAGTTGGTAATGTACTCAATGAAGTACCAGAACATATAGGACTTACAGATGAAAAAGATGGAGTAACATTTTGCACTGTTACAATAGCAAACGAACTAGCTTCACTCGTACCACAACCATTCGTTGCTTGTACGAGAATATTTCCAGTAATTGGAGTATTTGAAGCTGTAACGGTAATTGTATTTGAAGTGCTCGAACCTGTCAAACCAGAAGGTAAGGTCCAAATATAACTAGTTGCTCCACTTACAGATGCAATTGAATAAGTAACATTCGATTGACCAACACAAAATGAACTTGGTCCAGTAATTGAACCCGGTGTATTAGGTGCAGATGTACAATTTGCATTTACCACAATCTGTTTAGTAATTGAAGTAGTGTTACCGCATCCTCCAATAGCATCTAATTTGATATTAAAAGTTCCTGAATTAGAATAATTTACTGTTTCTTTATAAAAATTAGAGGTAGGAACAGATGAACCCGTTATTGTCCAGTTGTAAGCGTATGCATTTGTAGATGTTGAAGCATCTAAATCAATATTTGTATTGATAACAGTTGGAGAATTCGAAATGGTAAAATTAGCAGATGGTAAAATCGCTACCATTGGAGAAGCTTTTAAGTGAATTTTCATTGAACTCCAACAAGTAGTATATGAACACCAATAACCATCGGTACTAAATCTCATAAAAGCGGTATTAGTTGTAACTCCAGAGGTTGAAGAGGTGTATATTCCTACTGTATCACCCGGTGCATTTGTTGTTTCAAATCCAACAAAATACTGACCCGTAACAGCTACAGGAGAATCAAAAATCACTTTAGTTTCCAATTTATTAGCGACATCTGCTTTGATATCTGAAATTTTAACGGTTTTACTACTTAAAATCGTACCTGGTTTACCGCTATTATTTTGATACAGGTTTACTTTAATCGTACTCGTATTGTTATTCGTTTCTGCTCTAGCAAAATCTAAAAGTACGCCGCTTACATGTGTAAAAGGACTATTCATTGTATAAGCCTCAGCAAATCCATTAAGATCACTAATATGTCCAGCTAAAGAGCCGCCGCCTTTAATTGGCACATATGTTTTTTTCTCTGCAGTTAAAAAGTTAGTTAGTGTATCACATACTTGTTTATTCAACACAGGATTGACAGTAATATAAGTGGTTTTAGAAACTGTATTTCCTCCTTTTGAATTTGTTGACGTTAGAGTAATGGTATATTTTCCCGGTGTAGAAAATGTTAGTTCTGGTAACTTGGAAGTATTCGCTGTTCCATTAACAAAGCTTGCATTATTAGGAGAAACTGACCATGACCAAGAAGATGGATAATTCGTTGATAAATCAGTAAAAGAAACTACACTTCCAACTGATGTTGATGTAACATTTGCGCTAAAATCAGCAACAGGTACTGCTGAAACCTTTGGGGTAATTCCAATTACCGCTCCTTGATTGGATGAATAGTTTCCTGTTCCACCACCACTACCTGTACCACTTGGCACTAGATTCGCAAAAGTATAATAACCATTGTAATAGCCTGACCAACCCCAGTCGATATGGACATAATTATTTGCATCATAACCATCCAATACAAAACAATGTCCTGTAGTAGAACCGTCGTTTCCTTCATAAATTACAACTCTACCCTGATCCAATTCTGTTTTCATTTTATCTACCCAACCTTGATCTGTAAAATTTTTCTTAAATACACTTGATATTTTAGTTCCGTCATAACCAAAATAATCCTGTAATGCAAAATGGGTACTTGGGTACTTTTGATAATAAGAATCATATGAATTAAATGCACTACTTCCATCCGCACCATAATTCATACTCAATGCCACACCCACATGAAACATCAAACGAGCAACTTCTGTATTTTTAGATGTTACAGAATTAGGCATGTTTTGCCAGCTATAGGTCGTAGCTCCAAAATTTGCTTTTAAACTTCCGTATGTTGCATGGGTATATGTTTTTGAAGAAGTACCCTTTGAAGGATAAGACCAATACTTCATAGCTTGAGCCATTGCTGTTGCAACACAACCAGTATACGTTCTTTTTTTAGCTGTAGGATCGTAAGGACAAGAATCGTTATAAAATGTACCTTGATCCCACGTTGTTTTAAGCATTGGCTTTACAACATTAGCTCCTCTTTTGGGAGAAAATTGATTTGCCTCAAATAAATCCCATTGTTGTTTTTCGAGGGAATTTATCAAATTCGAATTAACCACTTCCGTAATTTGTTTTTGGTACTCCCCTAGCCAATATGCTACTTCTGGAGAAATATTTGATTCATCAAAATTTGATTCTAATGAGTATCCCAAAATTGGCTTTACATTATCTTCAGCAGAAACGATAATAAAACCAGTACCGTCTGTTCTATTGAAAACATAAATTAAATTGTTTGTACCAGAACGTTTCAAACTAGTAGCTTTATAAGTATGGCCTAAAGTTAACAGATCAGTAGATGATCTTTTTAGTGTTTGTTTCGTAAGATGTAATAAATAATTCGTTGCTACTAATTTCGCTCTTTCAAGAGGTACTTCTCCAGCAAAGGCATTAAAAAAAGGAACTAAAAAAGCAATTAATATTAGGCAATTGCTCTTTACTGTTTTGATATTTTTATTCATACAAGCTTTGTTTTATTTTATTTTCAAACATTTATTACTGATAACATTATCTAAGATAAACTTATTTAACTCATTTTGATCATATTTATGTTCACAGGAATACATTTCAGTAAAAGGATCTATTTCAATTATATTTTTTTTAAATTCCTCAAGACTTGGAGTAGAAATGAGTTGATATTGTTGTAATGAATAATGTGTAAATACTGAGTTTAAGTTTACACCAATTAGGTCAAGTAAAAATCCCTTTTCAAGTAGTATAGCATTGCTGTTTCCAACTCGAACAAGATCTTCTTTTGCAGGGTATGATAGGATTGTTTGTTTATCTTGAGCTAATTGGATAGGAATTAAGTTTGAATAATCTTTTTTTGTTTTATAAACTACCCATTTATGAACATCACGAATATTTGTATCATTTTCTGGTACATACAATGGCAATCCACAATCGGGCTTACGAACAACATCTGTATTAACAGCGCTTTTTGTCGTCGAACAAGCTGTAAGAAAAGCCATTAAAATTATAAGTAAAGCACCTATTTTCTTATCCATCCATCAAATTTTTTGTGCAATCTCGGCACAAATATTCCAATTAAAGGTACTAAAATAAGTGTTAAAATCAATGTTTTGATTAATTGATGAAAATCTTTTATCAAAGGAAAGATGGTGATAAATAAAATATTGATAACAGGATAAACAAACAACCAAGTAATCAACATTAATTTCCATTTTTTGGGAGGTTTCATAATAATTATGATTTATAGGTTAGGAATTATGATTTATTAATTTTTTAAAAATAGTAATTGTACGCTTGTAAATTTAGGATTGATTAGTATATTTGCACACCGAAATAATTCTGAAAAGAATTTAGGTCCTATAGCTCTCCCGATAGCAATCGGGATGGTTAAAGCACCAAAAGGTCCTATAGCTCAGTTGGTTAGAGCACCTGACTCATAATCAGGTGGTCCCTGGTTCGAGCCCAGGTGGGACCACAAAAGTCCGATAGCTGTTGATATAAAGCCTTACAGAAATGTGGGGCTTTTTTGTTTTATATCACTATTTCCCGAATTATATTTCTTAGGTTCAATTTATTTATAATTTTGAATTAAAAGATTTCGTTATATTATTAATTGATTCTAAAATGAAAAATATTGAAGTTGTAGCTGCTGTTATTGAACATGAAAACCAGTATTTATGTGTTCAACGAAACGCTAATAAATACGACTATATTTCCTATAAATATGAATTCCCTGGAGGAAAAGTAGAACCAAACGAAACAAATGAAGAAGCCTTAACAAGAGAAATTCAAGAAGAATTAAATCTTGAAATTCAAATCCAAAAACATATTATTACTGTTGAGCACACCTATCCAGACTTCAAAATTTCGATGCATACTTATTTATGTAATACTCAAAACAGATCATTGACTCTTAATGAACATGTTGACCATAAATGGTTAGAAAAAGTAGATTTACCATCATTGGATTGGGCTGCTGCAGATGTACCGATTGTTGATTATTTATTAAAGAATTAAAATAGAAATGGAGGCAATAAAGTTAGCAATACAACAAGCTGTAATTACTGGTTTTGTAGATGAAACAAACTCATCACTAAATGATTACAGACCAAGTATTCTTACCAATGACCCCATAACAAACGATAAAGTATTAAGTACGATATTAGAAGAATTAAGAGTTTGTGAATCTTTTTTTCTATCAGTTGCTTTCATAACTTCTGGTGGTGTTGCATCCATCATGGGTACTTTAATGGACCTGGAAGAAAAAGGTGTAAAAGGAAAAATATTAGTCTCTGAATATTTGAATTTTACAGAGCCTGAAGCACTTCGAAAACTACTGAAATTAAAAAATGTGGAGTTGAAAATCGCGCGTGATTCCGACTTTCATTCCAAAGGATTTCTTTTCACACACGCATCCTATTACTCTATAATCATTGGGAGTAGCAACTTAACACAAGGTGCGTTAACCAAGAATAAAGAATGGAATTTAAAAGTTACAGCACATAAGGACAGTGAACTTTTTAAAAACACATTAACTGAATTTGATAAGGTTTTTTATTCCGCTTTTACTGTTGATGAAGATTATCTTGTAAAATATTCATTTATCCATAATTCTGAAAAAAGACTTAGAAGTGGATTAAGAAAGGAATTGTTAAAAAACAAAATATCTAACACAATTTCTCCCAATAAAATGCAGCAAGAAGCATTAAACAATCTTATTCATTTAAGAAATTTAGGGAAAAATAAAGCTCTATTAGTTTCAGCAACCGGAACAGGCAAAACTTACTTATCTGCATTTGATGTTCTAAAATTCAAACCAAAAAAATTATTATTTTTAGTTCATCGAAAAAACATTGCTCAAAAAGCTATGGAGACATTTCAATCAATTTCATTTATGGATGAAACTGTCAAAATGAGCTTATACACATCAGGCAATAACAATACTAATGTTGATTTCATCTTTTCGACTATTCAAACCTTTAGCAGGGATGAACACTTACATGCATTTGAAAAAACACATTTTGATTATATCATTATCGATGAAACTCATCGGGCCAGTGCAACTAGTTATCAAAAAATATTAAATCATTTCACTCCTAAATTTTTATTGGGAATGACAGCCACACCTGAGAGAACTGATGGCTTAGATGTTTTTCAACTTTTTGATTACAATATCGCTTATGAAATTCGATTACATGACGCATTAGCTCAAGAAATGTTAGTACCCTTTCATTATTTTGGAATTACTGATATTGAAGTGAATGGTCAACTTGTGGATGATAACACATCTATTCAAGATTTAAACCGCACTGAAAGAGTCAATCATATTCTAGAAAATCTTCAAAAATTTGGAACAGATGACGGTATAACCAGAGGATTAGTGTTCTGCAGTAAAAACGAAGAAAGCGCATTTCTATCCCATGAATTCAACCAACGAGGTTATAAAACAATAGCTTTATCTGGAAATTCTACTGAAGACGAACGTTCAAGAGCTATTGACTTACTCGAAACGGATGATCTAGAAATAAAATTAGATTATATCTTTTCTGTCGATATTTTTAATGAGGGAATTGATATTCCACGCTTGAATCAAATTGTGATGTTAAGACCAACACAATCTGCAATTATTTTTGTTCAGCAACTTGGTCGTGGACTTCGTATACGTGAAGGGAAATCCTATTTAACTGTTATTGATTTCATTGGAAATTATCAAAATAATTTTCTAGTGCCTATCGCATTGTTTGGAGATAAAACCTATTCTAAGGAAAACTTAAGAAAATTAGTAAACAGACCTGAAAAAGCGATTGTTGGAGCCTCAACTATTCATTTTAGCAGAATTATCAAAGAGAAGATTTTTCATTCAATCGATACAGGAAAACTACAAGAGAAAAGGAAATTAGTAGATGAATACAAACTATTAAAAGGTAAAATTGGTCGTATTCCTACCATGATTGATTTTATTAATCACGGTGAAAGAGATCCATATCAGTATATCCAAAATTATGACTCTTATTATTGCTTTTTACTTTCACAAAAAGAAAATATCGAAATCATCTCAAAAGAAGATTTAGACTTAATTAAGTTTCTAAGTAATGAAGTTCTTAATCCTATTCGTTACGTTGATATCCATTTATTCAAAACGATTTTACAAGAAAAATCTATAAATATAGAAGATTACAAAAGCCAATACTTATCAGAGAATCTAACTGTTTTGGACGATTCAATTTTTTATCATGCAGTCAATGTAATCAATGGATTGTTTGTTACAGAAAAACACAACAATAATTTGGTAAAAGTTGGAATAAATAGAAATTATGAAATAATTACACAACATAAAAACTTGATTCAAATCGGTAATTCTTTACAACAACTAATTCTAAAAAAGGATGTACTTGAATCACTTTTTGACCTTTGTAATTATTCGATATTGAAAATGAAACAGTTTGGTGAAGATTTGTTTAAAAATGATTTTATTTTAAACCAACGTTATTCCAGAAAAGATGTTTTCCGAATATTATGTTGGGAAACAAATCCAGTTGCTCAAAATGTAGGTGGATATATGATTGCATCAACAAAAAAAGATTGTGCCATTTTTGTAAATTATCATAAAGAAGAAACTATATCTGCTACAACCAAATACCATGATAGATTTATTTCTAGAAATGAATTTATTTGGATGTCAAAAAACAAACGTAATTTAAATTCACCTGATGTTAGTCAAATTTTACAACAAATCAATAATAAAATGCGTATTCCTCTTTTCGTTAAGAAATCAAATTCAGAAGGGAATGATTTTTACTATTTAGGAAATATCAATGTTCAAAATGATTCTGCAGTTGAAAAATTGATTAAAAATGATGATGGAAAAAATGTTTCTGTTGTTGAAATGAAATTTAATTTAACCTCTGCAGTCGAAAAATCTCTTTATGATTATATAACAAGTACAATTATTTAATTGTAACACCAAAAATCAATCTACATGACTCATAAATAATTAATTGTATGATTTATATGAAATCACACACCAAAAAACACCTCTGGCTTATCGTTTGCATCACGATTTTAAACGCGTTGGGTCTGACAATTGTTTTGCCTTTGTTTCCGTTTTTGCTGAATGAATATGTTTCAAACAAAGAGTTAGCAGGTACAATGAGTGCTTTGGTTTCGGTGTTTGCTTTATGTCAATTTTTTGCTGCGCCTGTTTTTGGAGCGTTAAGCGATCGGTTTGGACGCAAACCTATTTTGATACTGAGTTTATTCGGTTCAGTAATTGGATATTTATTATTGGGTATGGGTGGCACTTTGTGGATTTTGTTTTTGGGGAGAATCATCGATGGATTAACTGCAGGAAATCAAAGTGCTTTATTTGCTTATGTTTCGGATAGTACAGAGCCTGAAGAACGAGGAAAATGGTTTGGAATTTTAGGTGGTGCTATTGGCATCGGTTTTATGATTGGTCCAGCCATTGGGGGATTTTTAGGTACGTATTCTGTGACACTACCCTTTTATGCTACAGCGGTGGTCACCTTAATATCTATGTTATTTACCTTCTTTTTTCTACCGGAATCACTGCCACAAGAAAAAAGGAGTCAACATATTTCATTAAAAAGTATGAACACTTTTGCTCATTTCAAGGAAGTTTTGGTGATCAAAAAGGCGAAAAATCTAATTGTAATGGGTGCCTTTTTCTATTTAGGTTTAGGTATTTGGCAATTCAATACGAGTATTTTCTTAAAAGAAATTTTTCATTGGGGGCCGCATTTCATTGGAGGAGTATTTATGTTAGTGGGTATATGTGATATACTTTCTCGTGTTATTCTACTTCCAATCATGCTTAAAAAATGGAACGAACAAACGGTTGGAAGTATTGGTCTCATAGGACTCAGTATTGGTTTAGGCTTTTTGTTTTTTAGTTCCTTTCAACAATCAATTATATATGTAGCAGCTGCAGTAGCATTTATTGTATTAGGTGAAGGATTGTTTGATCCTTCGTATAATGCACGTCTTTCAGTTTCTGTAGATGAAAGTAAACAAGGTGTACTGCAAGGCACTAACCACAGTTTACAAGCACTTTATCGTATCATTGTTCCTTTAGGAGCAGCGTTTATTTATTCTATTCACCCCGGTGCTGTATTTGCTTTGGCCTCCGTGTTAATGATTTTTGGGTTGGGGTTGTTTAGTAGGTTAAAGTAAAATAAAAGTAAAAAAATTAAAACTTATCATTATACTTCACACACCTCACAGAAAGGCCTCCTTTTTGGTCAAAATTATAGTGTGAGATACTATTTTTCGAAAAGTACCAAATCCAAGAAAATCCAGTGTAATCTTCATTTTTTGTCCAAAAATATTCATAAAAGTTTTTAAATAGGGAGAGTCCATTAGGTGTTTTTGAACCGACAAAGCTGAGTTGATTTGTAAATAAAGACTTTGTTATGTCAATGTTTTCCATGTAAATAAAGTTATTATTAACTCCAATGGGAAATTTAATATTTGAATCTTTAAAAATGAAATCAATGGTATATTTAAAATCTTTATCGGTTGGTATCCTCCATCCAGTTGGACACACCCCTCTCGAATCAATAATTGCATGCCAGGAATAAAGTTGCTGTTTATCTACTTCCCACCTATAATTTGTTGCATCCATTGTTGAAGAATCTTTGGCTAAAATTTTATCTCCATTGTTGTATCTAGTGGTTTTTAAATTTTCAATCATCCATTCAATGGTATCTATTTTAATGGTTTTATAAATATTACCCTCAATATCTTTGATGGTATTTTGGGCATATAAGTGCACTGAAAAAACAAGTGAAAATATAAGTGAAATCTTAATCATTATTTTTTGTTATTTGAGCATAAGAGATGAATTTTCCTGTCTTGTAAACTAGAATCTTATCTAATAAACCATTCTCATCATATTGATAAGATTTACCATCCACTAAAGAACCTTCTGAAAATTGACCTATTTGATATATTTCGTCGTGTTTGGTATATACTATATTATACCCATTTGGATTGAAGAGACTATCTTTTGTAATTGGACCTGCAATTCTTAAACTATATACTTTCTTTTTAACTAATGAATTATCAAAAGCGAAAGAACTTTCATTTTCAAAAAGAGGTTTAATTTTACCAAATGGTGTGGTTTCAACTTGGTGTTTTAGAGCGCCATCTTCCTTATACCAAGAAATTTTATCTGAAATTTGATTATCCTGCTTTTCATAGACTAAAGCAACATTTCCATTGTCATGAAAATATTTATTTGTACCGTTCTCCTCCCCTTTTTCATTATAAACTACTATACTTTCTAAATTACCATTTTGATAATATCTAAATAACGTATCTGAAAAATGGTTATCTAAGAAAACACCCTTCTCTCGTAGTTTCCCGTTTTCATAAAACTTAAGAAATTTACCCCTTGGAACTCCATTTTTATATTCCGCTATCAATTTTATTTTTCCTGTTTTGAAATAGGTTGTCCAACTACCTTCTTTTTTCAAATGATATAATTTCCCTTCCTCTACCTTATCAGTAGCATTATAATCGGATGAACGAATGTCTTTACCATAAACAATGGTATATACTGTATCATTTATAAATTCTACTTCTTTTTTTCTTTGAGATTGAGAAAAAAAGGTAAATGGTAAAACCATTGATACGAGAAATACAAACACTTTCATACTACTGTTATTTTAATTTGTACGCATACAAACGTACCCTTAAAGCAATGATACACCTATGATATAAGTCATAAAATTTATTGATATTTTGAATCATAAGTTATTTTGGTTGTTTCTTTACTCATAAATTCATTCAATAAAAATAAGTATAATTCATTATAACAAAGTAATACATTAACAATATTTATTAGTGTTTAATAGGATTAAACTTTTATTAAACAATGATTAATTAATTAAAATTTATACGTATTTATTAATAGAATTATTTTGTAATAAATATGAATCAGGTACTTAAGTATCGCTTAAAACTGAATGAATTTAAAAAAGAGAATAAAAATATATTTCTGTGAATTTGTTTTATACATTTGTTCTCAAGCAAGCCAAGCTATCGCCTGAAATATTGGAGGAAAGTCCGGGCAGTATAGAGCGCCGTACTTCCTAACAGGAAGGATCGATTCGTCGAGACAGAAAGTGCCACAGAAAGGAAAACTACCGAGAGAAATTTCGGAAAAGGTGAAAAGGTGGAGTAAGAGCCCACCGGACTTTTGGTGACAAAAGTCGCAAGGTAAACCTTACGGACTGAAAGACCATGTAAACCGTGGATTCGATGAAAGTTGATGAATGGTTGCTCGCCAAACACGGAGGGTAGGTCGATGGATTCTATGAGTGATTATAGAACTAGATAAATGATAGCGCATCTTCGGATGTCACAGAACCCGGCTTATGGCTTGCTTTTTTATGCTACTTTCAAAGATTGCTCCGTTCTATGTGTATTGAACATAGAGATTTTTTCATCTGTACTAACAAAAAAGACTTTACGTTTTATCCCGTCTAAATTAAATTCAACACTAGTTATTATTAGATTTAGAAATGGAGTAGATTTACATTTTTTAATCATATTAATAGGAGCTACCAAGCTTGTTTTATCTGATTTTTTAATAATCATATACTCACCAACAAGGTATAGATCTACAAAATCGTTGTATATGTATTTAAAAAACACAAAGGAAAAAAATGATAGTAAGGTTAAAATCATGATCTCAATAGTTAAACCAAAATAAAAATACAGAAATACCAACCCTACGACAGCTACCATAATAAAATAATTGTAATAGATTGTTCTGATCTTTTCAGTAATCTCAGAGGAAATATGAACCTGATTTGTAAATTTTGAACTAACCATTTCTATACGTTTTTTTACATAATACTGCAAAGGTTAAAAAAAGTTGCCTATAAAACTCATAAAATAAGTACTAAAACTTATTAAAATTTTATTAATGAAATTAAACAACTAAAAATCAAACATATGAAAAATAAAATCTTTACAAGCTCAAAAGTCAAATTTCTATTAACTTTGTAAAAAAATGACCATGGTTAAGGGAACTCAAAAAAAGCAAGATAAAATTGATACTTTACTAAAAGAATTAACTTCTAATACAATAACAAAAGTTCAAACAGTTTTAGATGCATTAGAATTAATTGGAAACGAAACAGTTATTTATCCGATTTTGAGACTATTAACTCCAACTGAAGAGCATAATGAAAAAAATCAACTATTGGTAGAGTTTTTGTGTACAATAAAAGACACCCATAGTAAAGATACGTTCATCAGTGCTTTGGATGAGCAAGAATTCATGCCCATTCGAAGTAAAATTTTATCTGTTATTTGGAATTCACCCCTAGATTTCAGTGAATACCTTGACTACTTTGTACGTATTGCAGTAGAAGGAACTTTTATGGAATCGGTTGAATGTTTAACTATTCTTGAAAACCTAGAAGGCCCTTTCGAAGAAGAACAATTGATGGAAGCTCAAGTGATTTTATCAAGTATGAAAGATAAATCATTTGATCATCAAAAATCTACGATGATAAGTGAAATTGCATTACTTGTTAAAAGTTTCATTCAGCGATCCAACATAGATGAAATAGAAGACTTTAACTAAACGAGCTTAAAATTTCAAGAACCTTACCAGACGCTTCAATGTGTGTCATATGCCCTGCATTTTGTATTACAGATAAACCCACATTTGCAGGTAGATTTTCTTTCATAACATCGAAAGGTGCCGTTTTGTCTAATTCCCCTTGGATTACATGTATCTTTCGGAAATTCTCTTTAATCCAAGGTGTGCTATCTTCACGATCACGCATCGCTTTAGTTGCAAAAGCAATCCCCTCTACAGAAAACGTTTTCGCCTCTTGTATAATTTCATTAATTTGATTTTGATGATTGTCAGGATTAGAAAATAAATTCGGAATGGCTTCTTGAATAAATTTCTCTTTCGCAACTTTAACAATCTCCACTACTCTATCTCTATCCTTTTGTTTTTCTACACTATCATTCCAAAAATTAGAATTTAACAAGATTACTTTAGAAATTGATGGGTTGAATTTTGCTAATTCTAAAGCGACATATCCTCCCATAGAATGTCCAACTACTATGAATTCATCTTCAGGATTAAGGAGTAAAATTTCATTTACTTTTTCAGCCATAAAATAAACAGAAGGAGAGGTAGGTAAATGATCATTACTTTTTCCATGTCCAGGCAAATCAACAAAGATTTTTTTAGCATTTAAATCATTTATATTCAAATACTTCCACATATTCGATGACTCTAGAAATCCATGTAAAAAAACGAATGTTTTTCCCTCTCCTTCAATGTAATGATGTAACATCTTACTATGCATTCATTAATGCTTCGATGTGATCCACCTCGATCGGGATATTCGCCATCAAATTAAATGGTTTTCCTTCATTTGTAACCACTAAATCATCCTCAATACGTATTCCAATACCTTCTTCTGGTATATAGATACCCGGCTCACAAGTAAAAACCATTCCAGCTTGAATCGGTTCATTAAATAAACCCACATCGTGTGTATCCAATCCTAGGAAATGAGAAGTGCCATGCATAAAATACTTTTTGTAAGCAGGCCAATCAGGATTTTGATTTTTAATATCCGTCGAATCTATTAACTTTAATTTGATTAATTCACTTTCCATAATTCTTCCAACTTCTTTGTGGTATTCAGGAAGAATAGTCCCAGGAACTAATAATTTTTGAGCTTCATTCTTTACATGAAGAACAGCATTGTATACTTCTTTTTGACGTGAAGTAAAACGTCCATTTACAGGTAAACATCGTGTTAAATCGGATGCATAATTGGCGTATTCAGCACCAACATCCAACAATATTAAATCTCCATCTTTACATTGTTTATTGTTTTCAATATAGTGAAGAACGCAGGCATTTTTACCAGAAGCAATTATGGGCGTGTAAGCGAACCCTTTCGAACGATTCATTAAAAATTCATGAGCCAATTCAGCTTCAATTTCATATTCCCAAACACCAGGCTTGATAAATTTCAATAGTCTTTCAATTCCTTTCTTTGTGATATCACAAGCGTGTTGCATTAATTTCAATTCTTCTTCCTCCTTAACAGAACGGATTGAATGCATTATTGGAGCACTTTTATAAACTGTATGAGCAGGATAATCAGACTTACATTTTTTAATAAAACGATCCTCACGCGTTTCAACTTCAGTTACAGCGCGAAGATGTTCATTCGTATTGAAATAAATTCCTTCAGCTTCAGACATTAATTGATTAAAAATAGACGTGAACTGTTGAAGCCAGTACACTGTTTTAACACCCGATAATTCAAATGCTTGAGATTTATTCAACTTTTCTCCCTCCCAAATGGCAATAGTTTCATTCGTTTCTTTCAAAAACAAAATTTCTCTATGTGCTTCATTTTTAGTGTCTGGGAAAATTACTAAAATTGATTCTTCTTGATCTACACCGGATAGATAAAAGATATCTCTATGTTGCTGAAAGGGCATAGTACTATCAGCACTAATCGGGAAAATATCATTGGAATTAAAAACAGCTAAAGTATTTGGCTTCATTTTAGCTGTAAACTTGGCTCTATTTTTTACAAACAATTGTTTTGGCAGAGAATCGTATTTCATAATTATAATTTGAATTGCAAAAATAGTTTTGTCTTGCGATTTAATACAACTTTTTAAAAAAATTAGAGACTATTTTTAGAACGTATTTAGTTTACGTAGTTGATGAGTGAACTTTGTAGTGTAAAATTTAAAAACCATGAAAACACTACTAAAAAAAATAATGATTGAAAAAATAGAATTTCAATCAAATGTAAATGAAGTTACAATTAAATGTATAATCAAAGTGAACGAACTAAGTTACCATAATGAATTGGTAATAAACTTTTCACAATTAAACAAACTAGTTGGAAAAATACAACAGCTATCACAATTTATAGATATTTACTCTTTCTTCAAAGAAACAAAAATCAATGAAATTGCAACTTTATATACCCTGGAGGGCACAGCTATTGAGTTAGATGCCTACGAATTTGAAGAAGTGATAGAAATTAATCAAACAAAAAAAATTAGCGCCTAGACAACTATTTTTGATTATTTCCGTATTATGCTAAAGATTAAAGTGTTTTTTATATCTTTGAAAGAATAAATGTGCTAACAAATAAGTTCATCCTATGAGAAAACTTGGTTATTTATGGTTCTTACCTTTTGCTCTATTAATTGTTGGTTGTATCAAACCTGAGATTATACCAGCACCAACACAAAAAGTAGATTTAACAGCATATTTCAAGGGAGACATAAATGGAACTAATATCAAGTGGGTTCAAAATGTGGACGACTATGATTGTTTTCCAACGATTACCAAAACTACTGTTCAAGGTACAGGACAAGCATCTAAGGCGGTTTATTATGCTGAAATGAAATCTGAATCTGTAAAAGGGTCCGTTCGCATCGGGATAGGAAGTGTTCTTTGGGACTACAACTTAACTGAAAACCCTACCATGAAACTTTTTAGTGAGTTTATGAATTTGAATACTAAACCAAAATATTCTAAAGATGCATCATTCGGATTTGAAGTTCAATACAAAGATAAATTAGGAAGGATTTGGTTGAGTGATTCTTTGACAAGAGGAAATAGTGTTCAATTCATCGGAGTTAAACAAGAATCTGACGTAGAAAATGATTACTCAAAATTTATATGCAGATTTAATTGCAAAGTATACAGATCATACATTGAAAATTTAGATACCATTTTAGACTCCATCGAGATTAAAAATGCTGAGTTTAAAGGTTGGTTTACAAGATAATTGATGAGCCGTAGCATCAAAATAGCAATAATTGGTGATTACAACTTTACGTATAATTCACATCATGCTACTAATTTAGCAATAGATCATGCTAGTCATTTTTTAGAAATTGAGATTAGTTATTATTGGATCAAGCTACAAGAGGCTAGTCAAATGTCTACTAATCAATTAAAAATTTACGATGGGATTTGGGTGGCGCCAGGTCCATACAAAAATGATTTTTTTCTTGGAGGTATTATTGATTTTTTAATACAACAACCTCAACCTATTTTTATTACTGGCGACGGATACAAAACCCTGATAGATGTCTTAATTGCTAGAAATAACCTGAATTTAAAAGGGGAAAAACTTATTTCAGATAATTTAGTAGAAGGTCAACAATTTGAAGAAATAAATATTGTCCCTAATTCGAAAGAGCTTATACAGCTTTATACCAATCATAATACACAAGAGCTTACATCATCTAGGTATAGCCTATATCCGAAAGTACTAAGCTATCTTGTTGATGAGTTTATCAATATTGAAGCGTATAATGAATTTGAAGAAGTAGAAGTGGTGAGTTTATCTAATCGAAACTTTTATTTAGCATGTGGTTTCTCTCCTCAAATATCATCGACAAGAGAAATTCCTCATCCATTAATATATACGTTTATAAAAGCATGCATGCTACAAAAGGGTATTACTTTCTAGGGAAGTTTCGTAACCTGTATCAATAAGTAAATGTTTACTTTCCGCAGCTTTTACAGCTAAATAATCACATCGTTCATTTTCTGGGTGACCATTGTGACCTCTTACCCATTGAAAAGAAATTTGAAAATTTGACGCAACATTGATATATCTTAACCATAAATCAGGATTTTTTTTGCCTTTAAATCCCTTTTTATGCCAATCATAAACCCATCTTTTCTGTACAGCATCAATCACATACTTAGAATCTGAAGTAATAATTACAGGAAATTTATTTGATTTTAAGGATTCTAACGCAACTATTATTGCTAACAATTCCATTCTATTATTTGTAGTCAAGCGATATCCTTGAGCTAATTCTTTTATCTTCCCTTGAAATCGTAGAACTACACCATACCCTCCATTGCCTGGATTTCCTTTAGCAGCACCATCTGTAAAAATTTCAATCGCGGGAGACATTTTTATTTTTGTTGATTTTGAAGAAATTCAATATGTTTCTGCATTCGTTTGATCATCCATTTTCTAACAAAATACATTAATAAAGACAGACCACTGAATAAGTAATAAACAGACCAACGGTCAAAGCCTTCTTGAAATCCTTTAAATGTTATTATTCCAAAAGTTATTATGGATGCAAGCAACCAAAAATAAAGCATGACTTTGTTGTACGTATTCATAGTTTTAGTTTTTAAGATTTAAAGTACCTCTCGGTTTAATAAATTGATATTCGCTAAAATCGGATGTCGTGACAATTCCATCTCCATAAAAACGAGCATCTTTAGTTTTTACTACTACTGATTTTGAAGAATGTATTTCTTGAGTTGATTGATTCCAGTTTAATTCTTCTGTTTCCATTTGCTGTGCTTTATTCAAGTTTTTCATTATTACTGAGTCACGAGCAATCATTCTCCCTTCATTTTGAATTATTTCACCATATTTTGCGGTTAACACTGTTTTAACAGACCCGTCAGGATTAAAAAAACGAACTTTAACCCCTTCCATAAACTTAATAATATGAGTTGGTTTATAATATGATTCAGCCAAAGTTGCATTCAACAGTACCTTCACCTGACCGCTATCTGAATAAATCAATTCTAAGTCTCTTGTTCGTTCTTCAGGGGCACCCGGAATTTCAGTCACTTTTTTAATTTCTTCTAAATCATTTTCACATGAAAAAAATAAGATTGAAATTATAAATGAAATTATAAATGGACTTTTAATCAATTTTATTTTTTTTAAACCAACGATCATAAAATGCAGGAGAAATAGTAATACCCAAGCTATAACCTAGTTGTTTTTCAATGAAGTCATTTGAATTCCCATTCTTTCTTTCGCCATAATTTACAGCAAAGTTCAAAGACGAGAGTGTTCTTTGAGAAGTAATTGGGAAACCAAAACCAAAAGAATAAATGGATGTAGAAAGTTGTTTCGAATTAAGTGACCAAGGCAATAAAGCATATTCGTAACCAATACGATATCTAATTCGAGAGAAAAAAGAAATGGATTTCGATCTATCATAAAAATCTACATGTGGTGCAAATTGCATACCTAGATTCAAATGTGTTGCGTCTGATAATGAAGTTGTTAAATAACTTGAATTAAGTTCACTCCAACGTGTGTTTTTGTATGAGGCAAGCAATATAAATTGAGGGATTCTCAACGATGATCTATTAAAATACTTTGTAAAATCATATTTAAATCCTATTTCATAGGATGATGGATTGAATACATTACCTTCGAAAATTTTATAATCAAGTGTATCAAATGAATTTTCATTTTTAAAATCTGAAGCACTAATCAAAGCTGTTTTACTTTCAGAGGATAAATTAACTTTGGTTTTATATATAGCCGAAAGAGATAAGTTTGAAGACTTAGAAAATAATACTTGATAATTTAATCCAAACTCTGGATTAAAACCATTTATTTTCAAGGAATTTTGTTTAATACTACCAATCAATTCATTTTGAATAGATACTGTTTGTCTATTCATATTTGTTCCAAAAACATTTCCAAGATTTGTACCGATTGAAAGTTTATGTTTTTCGAATGATAAAATTTTAATCGCAAGTCCTGCAAAAGCATAGGTTACGTTTCCAGAACCATATAATTGAGTTCTTATTGTATCATTGGTTAATGCATTTACAGATGTATTTATTACATCATATCCTGTATTTGATAAGGGTCTAAATCCGAATACAAAGCCCAACCTATTTTTAAAAGAAAACCCAAAAGCCATGTGGCTCAAGGCTAAGGCATTGTTTTTTGCTGTCGAACCATTTTGAATGAACTGGTAATTTTGAATATAAGCACTGGTCGAAAAAATAGGTTGACCGTGCGATAAAAAAGCATAAGATGAAGGATTGTAAATATTTAAAACAGTAGAATCGATATATACTGCTCTAGTATTGCCGAGTGCTGAAAAAGTTGCATTACCAGTATAATCTTCCTCACCTAATCCACTGATACTATAAGGACTTTTTGTGAATTGTTGAGCAAAAGTAATCTTGCAAAAAAATAAAAATAATAAAACTAAAAATCGTGTCATAAACTATAAAGAGTAGAATAAGCCGTAAAGCGTCAAATTCTGTTCAACAAAAATGTTGTTTTTTATTTGAAAATCAAAACAGTGAGCATCCCCCCCAGTAACAAAAATTGTTAAATCCGGATATTTGTTAGCATAATAATCTAGAAAATAGTTTATCTCACCTTGAATTCCTTGCATAACCCCTGTATGAATACAAGCATTCGTGGAATCACCATACCATTCTGCCTTGGAATTATCTTCAATTAAAGGTAAAGCTCCTGTATATTCATTCAAAGATTTATATCTTAACTTGATTCCTGGGGAAATTGATCCGCCTAAATAGGTTTTATGCTCATCAATGATGTCAAATTTTATACAAGTACCAATATCTAAGACCAATGCTGCGCCTTTTGCTAACGTAGCCGCTGCTACTACATTTGCTAATCGATCAGCCCCCAAAGTTTCAGGTGTTGTGTAAGTATTTTTAAGAGGTAATTCCATCCCCGAATGAAAACGAATTGGATTGTGTAACAACTGAAGAATCCAACGTGTTTCCTTTTCAGATCGAACTGAAGATACAATCGTGTTTTCGAAACGACGTTCTAGTAAAAAAGCTTTTAATGCATTCCAATCATCACTACCATAGTAAAGGACTTCTTGCAACCTATCTCCTTTAAAAACACCTGTTTTAATTCTAGTATTTCCAGCATCAACAACAATTGTTGTATCCATTATTTCCTTGATTTTATACAAATGTACCCTAAAAAAATCAAAAAAAAACGATAATAGTTGTAAGTAATAATTTTATTTGTATATTTGCACTCACGAAAAGGATGGGAGCGTAGCTCAGTCGGTAGAGCAAAGGACTGAAAATCCTTGTGTCGGGGGTTCGATTCCCTCCGCTCCCACAAAAAAAGGCTGATTTTATCAGCCTTTTTTGTTTTAATCTAGTTTGGATAATCTCTCCATCAAACCTTTATAACCTGTGAGTTCCATTTTTATAGATCCTACCATTAATTTTGTCTCGATCAATAAAGGAATTTTATTTTTATCGCAGGTAATGTAAAAATTACAATCTTCTTCATGTTTGAATACACGTCCTGTTTGGACAACCGGATTAAATAAATAACATTTAAATTTTCCAGCTCGAATCCCAACATTTTTAATCCCTTTATACTTTATTTTAATCGGAAATACTTTTTCGTCAACATAAGAATAAATGGTAAATACATCCCCTTTTTTTGCATTAGAAAAATCTAAAGTTCTCGCATAATAAAAAGATGAAAGCATGTCTTGGACATAACTAGGAGCATCCGACACTTTTTCTTTTCCATTATCAATCATGTTTTTATGCTGATAAAATCGATACTCTTGGTTAATCGTATAGCCTCCTTCATCAACATCTCTTCTGAAAACATGTGGAAAAATTCCCTCTGCATCTATATAAGTCTCATATTTATCTCGGACTTTAAAAAACCAATCAAAAGCACCCAAACTTTTTCCAGTTCCTACACTGTGAAATACATCCCTTCCATTGATTTTAGTATCTTCTTTTTTTAATTCCAAACGGGCAAATCCAGCATCGATTAATCCATAATGAATAGTGTAATCTAATTGTTCTCCTTCTTTAAAAGAGGTTTGCTCGACTCTTCTAAAAATAGATGAAGTATAATCTAAAGGTTCCCTATAATCAGTAACAACAAAAGAAGATAAACCTATGGTTGCTATTATTAAACAAAATAAAGTCTTCATGATACTTAGAATTAATATTACAATTTAATTTAAATCAAAATATGTACCAAAAAAAGTCCCAACCGAATATGGTTGGGACTAACTTTCAAAACATACGTATATTAAACGCAGCTTATAATAACAAAATACATTTCACTACAATGAATTTCGGTGTTTTGCAATTCTAAACTTAATAGCATCTACTGTGTAATACATCACGGGTACCAAAATGATAGTTAAAAACATTGAACTTAATAAGCCCCCTATTAATACCCACGCAAGTCCATTTTTCCATTCTGCACCGGAACCTTTAGCGATTGCAATTGGAATCATACCAATTACCATGGCGATAGTAGTCATTAAAATAGGACGCATACGTTCACGAACGGCTTCAAGTAAAGCCTCTGTTACGTTTTTGCCTGCTGCTTTTAAATGGTTTGTAAAATCGACTATTAAAATGGCGTTTTTAGCTACTAAACCTAACAACATAATCATACCTAGCATCGTGAAAATACCAATGTTAGAACCAGATAAATTCAAAGCAAGTAAAGCACCAATTAAGGCAACAGGAATGGAGAATAATACAACAAATGGATAGACAAAATTATCATACAAGGCAACCATAATCAGATATACCAAAATCAAACCGATTAACATTGCCGTACCCATTGCTCCAAACCCCTCATTTTGTCTTTTCACTTCCCCACCCCAAATCATTCGCACATTTTCGTTAAGGGGTTGTTTATCTAGATACTCTTGAATTTTTTGAGCAAGAGTACCAGCAGGCGTACCTAGTACGTATGCACGAATCGTAGTTGAACTCAAACGATTCTTACGTTCCAAAGAACCAAAACCATTTTCAACAGTAATCTCTGCGAACTCTTCTAATTCAACTACACTACCTCTTGTTGTGTTAAAACTCATATTTCTAATATCATCCACATTTTGTCTATCTCCTTGGTTTAACATCACTCGGATGTCATATTCATTTTCTTTTTCAGAGAAATTAGAAGAATTATTACCAGACAAAGCATTTTGAAGTTGCATCCCTACTACAGCTATTGGTAAACCAAGTTGACCCATTTTCTCTCTATCTAATTCAATACGAATTTCAGGAGATATATCATCTGTTGAAATTGTTGGATCTTTAGCTCCAGGCATCACTAAAATTGCCTCTTTTAATCTTCTAGCTTCGTCCATTAATAATTCTGAATCACTACTTGCTAAGAAAATTTCGATTGGAGCTTCTTCCGATTCCACCATACCAATATTAATCGCCTTCACCTCAATACCCGCAAACTTAGTTTCAATACGTTTGCGAATTTCATTCATATAATTTGCAGTAGGAATACGATCTTGAACCCCATCTTTCAATTTAACTGTCAATTCTGAACGAGATTCATTCCCAAAAGACGCCGCTCCCATACCTGCACTCGGCCCTCCCACATTAGAGAAAACCATTTTTACATCAGGTTGTTGCAGAATAAACTGTTCTATCGCGTAAGTCGTTGCATTATTTTCATTAAATGGCGTACTCTTATCGTATTTCAATTTAATCATGAATTTCCCTTGATCTCCTTGAGCAACAAATTCTTGACCAACAATTCCTAAGCCCATTACTGCGCCAGAACCAATAAACAAAGCTAAAATTCCGATGCCAGTAATCAATTTATGTCTTAAAGCCCAAGCAACTACTTTCACATAAGATTCAGTAAAAATAGACACGCGTTTTTCAAACCAGATTAAAGGCCATTGCCAGAATTTGTCTTTCGAAAGATGTGTTTCCTTTGCAAAACGAGAAGCTAACCAAGGAGTCAAAGTGAAACAAACAAATAAGGACATTAAGGTAGAAATCACAACGACAATGGAGAATTGCTGTAATATATCTGAGATAGTTCCTTGTACGAATACTACTGGTGTAAATACCACTACATCCACAAATGTAATTGCGAGTGCTGTAAAACCAATTTCATTACGACCGTCTAAAGCTGCTTTTCGACTGTCTTTCCCCATCGAGAGGTGTCGGTAGATATTTTCTAGTACTACAATTGAGTCATCCACAAGGATACCAATTACCAATGACATTGCTAATAAAGTCATTAAGTTTAAAGTATAGCCTAATAAATACATCGCAATAAAGGTTGATATCAACGAAGCAGGAATCGAAACCAAAACAATGATTGCATTTCTTAAACTGTGTAAGAATAATAACATTACTATAGCTACCAATATAATTGCCAATTCCAAATCATGAAACACAGCATCAACTGCCTGAATAGTTGGTAAAGAAGTATCAGTAGCTACAACAAATTTAAGCCCTTCTTTTTTATATTTTTCTTCTAATTCTTTAAACTTAAGCTTTGAAAGTTTTGACATTTCAACCGCATTTGCATCCGATTGTTTCTTGATTCTTAAACCAATACCATTAATCCCATTGTAACGACTTATTGTTAATTGGTCCGCAGAACCATCAAATACATCCGCTACATCTTTTAATCGAATTATAGATGATCCGCTTCCTCCAATAATTAAATTTTGTAACTCGCTCACAGTCTTATATTTACCCGCTAAACGAACCGTCATTTGTTCATCAATACTTTTCACTTTACCTGTTGGGAACTCAACATTTGCTGTAGCAATTGCTTGGTTTATGGAAGCTAAAGATATGTTTGACAACTTTGCTTTTTCCTTATCGATATCAACCCTAACTTCTCTTCGTTCTCCCCCTAATACGTTAATTTCAGAAACCCCTTTTGTTTGTTTTAACAAAGGCAAAATTTCATTATCCATCAATTCGAAAAACGCTCTATCGGTAAGATTTTTAGCTGTTACCGAAAGCTGTAATACGGGAGAAGCGTTGGGGTCAATTTTTGCAATAACAGGATTGTCACAATCTTCAGGAAGATTTTTCTTAATTGCTTCAATTTTTCGTTGCGCATCTTGCATTACCTCTTCCAATTCAACTGAATGATTAAATTCAAGCATTACAATTGATGCACTCTCTAAAGAAAAGGAAGTTACTTCATTGATATTTTCCAAACCACTCAACGCATCTTCCAATGTTTCAGAAACTTGGTTTTCAACTATAGAAGGAGAAGCGCCAGGATATGTTGTAGTAACAGTTAAAATTGGTGGAGCAAAATCAGGCAATAATTGATAACTCAATTGCTTATAACTCAACCATCCTCCACCGATTAATACCGTAAAAATTACGATAATTAAAGATGGCCGTTTTATTGAAATTTCAGTAAGTGTCATAACAATTTAATTATTTGATAATTACGTTAGTATTATTTTGTAAATTGATTTGTCCTTTTACCACAACTAAATCGTTTTCATTAAGGCCATCAACCACTTCAATAAATTCACTATCTCCAATTCCAGCAGTAAATGATTTTAGTTTTGCTTTACCATTATTAACAACAAATACTTTGGATTTTTTTGTTGAACCAATCAAAGCTTTTCTTGGAATCGCCAAAGCTGTTTTAGCCTTACTATTGTTCAAAGCTACCGATCCATACATACCCGCCATCAAAGGATCTTCTTTTGAATTCGGAGTAGTAATTTCAATTTTGAAATTATGACTTGCATCAGCCTTGTAAGACACACTAGAAACGGTTCCTTTAAACTCTTTACTACCATATACATCAGCATTTAAAATCACTTTCTGTCCGATTTTAAATTTTAATATATCTCTTTCCGGAACCGAAATCGTTAATTTCAAAGAAGAGATATCAGTCAATTCAATTAATGGTGTACCTGCACCGATTACACTTCCTAAATCAATCATTTTCTTTGTCACTACACCTGAAAAAGGAGCTGTAATTGATGTGTTTTTTAATTGTTTTTTGATTAATTTATATTGTGCTTCAGCTGCTTTTAAAGCTAATTTTGTTTTTTCGCTTTGCACTCCAGAGATAGCATTTTGTTTGATTAATTGATTGTTTCTTGCATCATCATTTTTATTCATTTCAACATTTACCGATGCACTTTCCAATTGTAATTCCAACATTTCATCATCCAACTTAGCTATCACTTGTCCTTTGGAAACTTTATCTCCTTCTTGAACATTCATTTTGATGATTTTACCAGCAACATCAGAACCGATGGTGTTTTGACGAATCGCTTCAAATGTTCCTAAGAACGCAAACGCTTTATCAAAAGAATGCATTTTAGGTTTTTGATATTCAACTAAAATAGGTGCTGTACTATCATGTATGTACAATTGACCTTTTACATCTTCTTTATTTTTTTTCAATTTTAATACGCCTAAAGCAACTACTCCGAAAACTAAGACGATAATGATTATTCCTTTCTTGTTCATTTTTATTATTTTATATTACCAGTTATTTTTAATAATTCTAATTCAGCCATTCTTAATTGTACATAAGCAACTACAACATTTGTTTGCGCTTGATACAAATCGTTTTCACTTTTTAGTAAATCATTTGAACTAATTACCCCTTGTTCATAAGAGTATTTAGCTTGATTTTGCACTTTTTCAGCAAGAACTAATTGCTCTTGTGAAGTAACCAACGATTGTAATTGATTTTCAACTTGTTTTTTGGCATTTTCTGTATTTACTTCCAATTGTTTTTTAGCATAATCTAACTGAGAATCTAATTTTTGACGTGATAATTTATTTTGTTTAGCCTTGTACATTTTCTCTAGACCATCAAAAAGAGTCCAATCCAATTTCAAACCTACAATAGCACCATTAATGCCTTTTCCAAAATCACTTTCGGGACGATAGTTATAACTATATAGGGCAGTTCCATACATAGAAAGAACAGGTAAATATGACATGTTAATACCCTGACGTTCAGCATCATTCAATTTTTGTTGAGATTGAATTAATTTTAAATCAATCGGATTAATTGTTTTCTGATCGATTAATAAAGGTTTTTGTACATCTTCCTCACGTTGAAAATCAATTTTATCTTGGATGTTTTTTCCTATCATTAATTTCAAGTAGTTCTCTGTCTTTTCCTTATTAGAAATTAATGTTTGTTCTTGATTTTTAAGCGCTAAACGAGTAATGTTCATCTTATCCAATTCAGTTGCTATAATCATTTTTTGTTCATACATTGCTTGCATATTGGAATACATCTTATCTAAATTGATTATATTTTCTTTCACAAATGCCAATTGTTTGTTCAATGCTTGCAAGTTGTAATAGGTTTGAATCAATTGATACTTTACATTTTGTGTAGTCGCTTCCGATTGAATTTCAGAAACTTCTTTACTCACTTTCAAAGCCTTAATTCCAGCGTTAACTTGTGGGTTGTACAAAATTTGATTTAATTGTAGAGCATTACTTAAGTTATATGGAACTCCAAATTGTACTGCAACAAACGTCCCTTGAGGCATTCCGGCAATTTCCCCCGGGATTAACTGACCAGGAATGATTGCATTGTATTTATAATCTGCTGCAAAAAATAACTTTGGTAACAAAGCTGTTTCATACGCTAAGACCTGTTTAGTCGTAATCGCCACATCCAATTTTGCATTTCGAATAATTGGATTGGCAGTATCTGCCATTTTTAAGCAATGTTCCAAATCAAAAGTTTGCGTTCTTCCAACGAAAGAACTTAAAAACAACATACTTACGATGACTATTTTTTTTCTCATAATCACATTTTATTTATTTAGTTGGAAACAAGTAATTAATCACCATTTCCGTTACATACTGTTTATGTATTTTAAGGTAATCTTGGTATTGCGTGTCATTAACACTGTGTACCGCATTAATCATAGGTCTAGCCATAAATGGAAAATGACAATTAGACATTACAAGCAATAAAATGTTTACAATATCTAATTTTCTCATATCTCCTTTGTTTTGAGCTTCTATGACCTGTTTATGTATTTCAGCTTGTTCGATTGCCATTTCAAAATTTAATGATTGAAAAAAGCTTTCATTTCTCTTACCTAATTCTCCAATGATAAAAGCAGGGATTTCAGGGTGTTTGGATAATAAATCATATTCATGTTCAATCATTATCCTAGTCTTATGCTCCAAGGATAAATTACTTTTGAAAATCTCAAAAATTGAAGCTGCAAATTCGTTTAAAATAGAAGAGACAACTTTGTGAAATAGATTTTCTTTACTCTTAAAGTAATAATTTACAAGAGCTACATTCAATCCAGCTTGATTTGCTATCTCTCTTGAAGAACAACCATTAAATCCTTTTTCAACGAATATACTTCGAGCAGCCTCCAATATTTTTGCTTCAGCCGAATGATCTTTATCCATAGTTATTCTAAATGTGTGTATAAAAATATAGATTTTTTAAACACTTGTTTAAATTTTGAGTGTTTTTTTGAATAATATTTGTTAATATTATAATATACAGAATATTAAAATTAAAACATGTGTAATAAACAATTAAGTTTTCAAATTGTTTACTAATAAAAATAGAAATATAAAGCACAAAAAAAGGTGACATTTAGCCACCTTTAAAACAATCATTTAAAAATCAGTTTTATAAATCAAATTTGATCCCTTGCGCTAATGGAACGGTATCAGAATAATTAATCGTATTTGTTTGTCTTCTCATATATACTTTCCAAGCATCTGATCCAGACTCACGTCCACCTCCTGTTTCTTTCTCACCACCGAAAGCACCACCAATTTCAGCACCAGATGTACCAATGTTCACGTTTGCGATGCCACAATCAGATCCAGCAGCAGATAAAAATGCTTCTGCTTCTTTCAAGTTGTTTGTCATAATTGCAGATGATAATCCTTGCGGAACCCCATTTTGAATATCAATTGCGTTTTCTACGCTTCCTGAATATTTCATTAAATATAAAATCGGAGCAAACGTTTCGTGTTGAACAATTTTGAAATCGTTTTTAGCTTCAGCAATAGCTGGTTTCACATAACATCCAGATTCATACCCTTCTCCAGATAGTACTCCACCTTCAACTAATAATTTCCCCCCTTCAGCAACAACTTGTTTCAACGCATTTTCGTAAGCAGCAACAGCATCTTTATCGATCAATGGACCAACGTGATTAGCAATATCTAATGGATTACCAATTTTCAATTGTCCATATGCTTTCACAATTGCATCACGTACTGTATCATATACATCTTCGTGAATAATTAATCTTCTTGTAGAAGTACATCTTTGTCCAGCAGTACCTACAGCACCAAATACAGCACCAGGAACTACTACCTTTAAATCAGCAGTTGGAGTAATGATGATTGCATTGTTACCTCCTAACTCTAACAATGATTTACCTAAACGAGCACCCACAACCTCACCTACTGATTTACCCATACGAGTAGAACCAGTTGCAGAAATTAAAGGTACGCGTGTATCAGCAGTCATTTTTTTACCAATTTCAGCACCACCTATTACCAAACAAGAAACTCCTTCCGGAACATCATTATCTGTAAATACTTCTTCTGTAATTTTTTGACAAGCAATCGCAGTCAAAGGTGTTTTTTCAGATGGCTTCCATACACATACGTCACCACAAACCCAAGCTAAAGCCGTATTCCAATTCCATACAGCTACAGGGAAGTTAAACGCAGAAATAATTCCAACTAATCCAAGTGGGTGGTATTGTTCATACATTCTGTGTTCAGGACGCTCAGAGTGCATTGTTAAACCATATAACTGACGAGAAAGACCTACTGCGAAATCACAGATATCAATCATTTCTTGTACTTCACCTAAACCTTCTTGTAATGATTTCCCCATTTCGTACGAAACCAATTTACCTAGAGGCTCTTTGTATTCTCTTAATTTCACTGCCAATTGACGAACAACTTCCCCTCTTTTAGGAGCAGGAATTTGTCTCCATTGTTTGAACGCATCTTGTGCTTTCGCAATTACTTTTTCATATTCGTCTTCTGTAGCAGCAGTCACAGAAGCGATTAATTTACCATCTACCGGTGAATACGAATGAATCGTTTCTCCTAGGGTTTGGTACCAAAAACTACCTGTTGACGCACCACTATTTGTAGATTCAATACCTAATTGTTCTAATATTTCTTGGATTTCAACTCCAGCCAAAACTTCTGACATAATTTATTTTTTAGTTGTATAACAAAGTTACAAGATTATAAACGTTTTGAAAAATTTCTATTGCGGAAATTCTCCTGTTTCTTTTTGTTTTTCGATTTCTTTATCTACTGTTTCTAATTCACTAAAAAAATCTTCTCCAAAAGCTCTAACAATTGGTTCTTTCAAGAACTTATATACTTTCACATCTAATTGATCTCCACAAGCACAGGCAGATTTACAAATGTTCCATTCATTGTAATTCAACGCTGTAAAATCATTGTACTTTTTAACTCTAATTGGATATAAATGACACGAAATCGGTTTTTTAAACTCCGTTTTTCCTGCTTTGTGCGCTTGTTCAATGGCACATAAGGCAGTACCTTTATCATCAAAAGTGACAAAAGCACATTCTTTTTCGTTCACAAGGGTTGAAACCGGTTCGTTGTCCCAATCCATATAAAAAACTCCTGTTTCTTCCACAGCCGCAATTCCTTCGGGACGCATAAAAGGTTTGATTTTTTCTAAATCATCTTCCATTATGGAAACCTCTTCGAAGGTTAATGGCGCACCTGCATCACCTTCAATGCAACAGGCGCCTTTACACGCTGTTAAATCACAGACAAATTTCTTTTCGAATAAATCTATGGAAACAACTTTATCTTGGATTTCAAGTAACATAATCTAAAAAAATTAATTCTTCAATTTCATCTCCTCCAACATCTCTACCATCGTTTCATAAGCATAATCAGCAAGGATTAATTTTGGATTTGGTTGGTGTGTTTTTTCTGGAATACAAACCACGTGCATTCTAGCTGCTTTTCCTGATATCACACCGTTAATACTATCTTCGATCACAAGACATTTCAATGGATTTACCTCTAACATTTTTGCTGCTGTTAAATAAACAGCAGGATGCGGTTTACCGAACTCTTCTTCTTCAGCAGTATGAAGTACATCGAAATATTCACTAAGCGAACAAGTTGCTAGAATTGTGTCAACTAAGATGCGATAAGAAGAAGTCGCTAAACCTATTTTAATTCCTTTATTTTTTAGATAACGAAGCATTTCAACTACTCCTGTCAAGGGTTTTGCAGACTCTGATAAAAAAGCAACCATCTTTTGAATGATTAATTGCTCTACTTCTTTTTCTGTTTCAT
>Ga0315905_10000185_pt1 | contig 68195 bp, 55 predicted proteins | sample LakEriMetagenome_5_FD_203522 | JGI IMG/M metagenome (GOLD analysis project Ga0315905, IMG submission 203522) | Freshwater fungal communities from buoy surface, Lake Erie, Ohio, United States - Buoy 4 MA121 | ecosystem: Environmental > Aquatic > Freshwater > Lake | place: USA: Lake Erie, Ohio...
AAATTTTACATATTTGGAGTAATTTACTTTACACTTTTGGAGTTTTTTACTTTACAAATTTTGAGTGATTTACTTTACACTTTTTGAAATTGAATTATTTAACAACAGGTTTAACCGCAAATCAATCAACAATAAAGAATATATTTCACTAAATTTGAAAGATAAATATCAAGTGAATAAACAATGCAAAAAACGAAACTAAAGATTACAAACTATTCATATCGAATTGTTTATTTAGTTGGATTGCTTTTTATGTTTTCTTCATGTTCCTTATTTAAGGATCTACAAATTTCGAATATTCAAGACATCAGTCCATCTTTTGAAAATAAAACCATTGTATTAAACGCTTCTATTGATGTGAAAAATAGCAACTTTTACAATGTAACTGTAAAAGCATCAGAACTTATAGCAAGCATTAATGACAAAGAACTTGGGAATATAGAATTACTCGAAAAAGTGGTTTTTAAACGCAAATCAACGGGAAGCTATCCTTTAAATTTCAAAATGAAATTAGCCGATGGTGCCTTGTTTACGATCTTAAAAAATGTATTTAAAAAAGAAGTTACCATCGCTTTTAAAGGAAAAATCAAAGGCTCAGCTCTTGGCATTCCAAAACACATTACAATAAATGAAACCAAAACAATAGATGCTAATCTATTACAAAAATTAGTGAATTAACACTTTGACTATGCAGGATATTTTTGACTTGAAAGAACACATGGCGCAAACCATTCGTGCCTATCACGCCAAAGGATGGTCACCGGCTACAAGTACCAACTACTCTTTCCGTGAAAACGCAGAAGCACCCACGCTTTTTGTTTCACGTTCTGGTATCGATAAATCGCAATTTCATCCGGAGGACTTTATGCAAGTGGCTATGGACGGACATCCTGTTTTAGAAGACCGTGGTATTAAACCATCAGCAGAAACCTTGATTCACTGCGTTTTGTACAAGTTATTTCCTGAAACAACGGTGGTGTTACACAGTCATTCTTCCAATGCAGTCATCAATTCTCAATTATTCGAAAGGTCCATTCCTTTTGAAGGATACGAAATTCAAAAAGGATTTGCAGGACAAACTACACACGAAAATAAAATACACATTCCAATTTTACCAAACTCACAAGACATGAAAGAGTTTGCTGTCTGGATGGAAGAACGAAAATCAGAATTTACCAACCATTGTTTTATCATTCGCAACCACGGAACATACGCTTGGGGTAAAAATTTATTTGAAGCAAAACGCCATTTGGAAACGTTGGAGTATTTATTGGAAGTGAATTATAAGAAATTAATGATTCATTCTAAATGAAAAAAATTGCATTAACAGTTCAAGGAAACACAATTTCTCAAATATCATTTCTAAAAGAGGATTATATTTCTCTTACTGATATAGCACGTATTAAAAATCCAGCCGAACCTAAAGATGTAGTTAAAAATTGGTTGCGATCAAGATCTACAATTGAATTTTTAGGAATTTGGGAATCTTTGAATAATGAAAATTTTAAAGGGGTCGAATTCGACTCCTTATTATTTGAAGCCGGTTCAAACTCATTTACACTATCTCCAAGTAAATGGATTGAAGCAACAAATGCTGTAGGAATAATATCTAAACAAGGAAAATCTGGTGGAACTTTTGCTCACAAAGACATCGCCTTTGAATTTGCTTCTTGGGTAAACAGTGGTTTTAAACTATATTTAATTAAAGAATACCAAAGATTAAAAAAGGATGAAAGTAATAGATTAAATATTGAATGGGATTTTCAAAGAGCTATTTCAAAGATAAATTATCACATTCATACAGATGCAATCAAAGAATATTTGATACCGAAAATTTTAACAAAACAACAAACATCCTACATATATGCTTCTGAAGCCGATGTACTAAACATTGCTTTATTTGGAATCACAGCAAAAGAATGGAAAGAAAATAACCCGAAATTAAAAGGTAACATTCGTGACTATGCAACCCTAGAACAATTAGTTGTATTATCAAATTTAGAAAGTTTAAACTCTGTTTTAATTCAACAAGATTTAAGTCAAGAAATTAGGTTAATACAACTAAATCAAATTGCGATAAATCAAATACAGTCACTTATCAACCACAAGAAATCAATCGAAAAATTAATTTGACTATAAATCAATTATGAACAACATAAAAAGACAAGAATTACTAACGTTGCGTGAAAACTCACAATTGGGTGGTGGTCAAACACGTATAGACAAACAACATAGCCAAGGAAAACTTACTGCAAGAGAGCGTATTGAATTGTTATTAGATGAAGATACCTTTCAAGAAATCGGTATGTTTGTAACGCATCGTGCAACCTCTTTCGGATTGGATGAACAAAAATTTCCTGGAGATGGTGTAGTTACTGGTTATGGTCGAATTCACGGACGATTAGTGTATGTCTTCTCACAAGATTTTACCGTATTAGGAGGTTCCCTTTCAGAAACACACGCTGAAAAAATCTGTAAAATAATGGATCTTGCCGTGAAAAACGGTGCGCCTGTGATCGGTTTAAATGACTCGGGAGGAGCTCGTATCCAAGAAGGGGTTGTTTCTTTGGCAGGATATGCTGATATTTTTTATAGAAATACCCGTGCTTCTGGTGTAGTTCCACAAATAAGTGTGATTATGGGACCTTGCGCAGGTGGTGCTGTTTATAGTCCTGCACTCACGGATTTTGTTTTTATGGTTGAGGACACTTCGTATATGTTCGTAACGGGTCCGAACGTAGTAAAAACAGTAACGCACGAAGAAGTAAGTTCGGAAGATTTGGGAGGAGCGAAAACACACGCTGAAAAATCAGGGGTAACTCACTTTACAAGTTCAAATGACGTTACGTGTTTGAGACAAGTGCGTGATTTTATGACCTATATGCCTCAAAATTATGGGGAATATGCACCAACAACCTCTTTTGATTTTGATAAAGCAAAATTAACTCAAATACAAAATATACTACCAGAAAACGCTTCTTTCCCTTACGATATTCGCAGTGTGATTGAATGCATCATCGACGATCAATCATTCCGTGAAGTGCATAAAGATTTTGCAACCAACATCGTTGTGGGGTTTGGACGTTTGGAAGGAAGAACGATTGGTATCATTGCAAATCAACCGGAATCATTAGCGGGAGTATTAGATATTGATTCTTCTCGCAAAGGAGCACGTTTTGTACGTTTCTGTGATTCGTTTAATATTCCATTATTGGTATTAGAAGACGTTCCTGGGTTCTTACCGGGTACTGACCAAGAGTGGAGAGGAATTATCTCTCACGGGGCGAAATTGTTATATGCATTTTCAGAAGCAACTGTTCCACGCGTGACTGTAATCACTCGCAAAGCCTATGGTGGTGCCTTTGATGTAATGAACTCTAAAAACATTGGAGCTGATGTTAATTTTGCTTGGCCTACTGCTGAAATTGCCGTGATGGGCGCTAAAGGTGCTGCAGAAATTATCTTCAAAAGAGAAATCGCTTCAGCGAAGGATCCGCAAGCAAAATGGTTGGAAAAAGAAGCAGAATATGCGGAAATGTTTGCTAATCCATACAGAGCTGCAGAACGAGGTTTTGTAGATGAAGTAATCTTACCAGAGGAAACGCGTTCTAAATTAATTCAGGCGTTTAAAATGCTTGAAAACAAAGCAGAACACCTACCACAAAAAAAACACGGAAACATTCCGCTGTAGATTGAAAGATTGCAGATTTGAAAATTGCAAATTAAAAGATTAAAGATTGTGACTCTTAGACAAGTTGAGTCTAAAATTAAATCTGCTAATCCTTATACTCATCTCGTTCTAAACGGTCCTTGATTTCTTGTAAATGTTTTTGTTTACGAGCATCACGAGTTTCGATGGCTGTTTTGGTAAAATACTTGTGATTTGTTAAGAAGGAAACTTGAATTTCATCCCATTTACGGTCAGAATTAATTTTTCCAAATTCTCGCAATTCAACACGTAACTTATCTGCGATTTCGTGGAAATCATCTCGTCCTAAATAATCCAAATCGGCATCACACATAATTTCTTCTAAATGATTCTTCGGTTGGTGCGGAATTTCAGTTACATAAATCAATTCTTTGATGATTTGAATATGCTCTTGCGAATATCCATAATTAGGTAAAATTTCTGCTGCTAATCTGGCACCAATCGCCTCATTGTTGTCATAACTTTCAATGAAACCAGCATCGTGATAAGTCGCCGCCGACTTCAATAAAAACAAACCTTCATCAGTTACTCCTTCCAATAAGGCCAAACGTTCTACGGATTTGACTACGTCCTTTGTATGGGTGATGCTATGATAATGTAATTTTGGAGTTAACTTCTCTTCTAATACCTTCATAATGTGCTTTTCAGCCTTGTAATAATTAATCGTAGAATACTGATGTAGATTTAAAATTTGATGAAAACGTTCGTTTGGAAAAATCCCTTTACCATCGATCGATAATTCCGGTTTGATACCATCAACGGTGTACATATCTACAAGACCAGAACTTTTTGTTTTTGCTTTTCCTCTGAATGTGCAGTTAAAATAAGGTTCAATGTATTTAAACGTTTGTCCTGAAATAGTTACTTTTCCTGGTTCACCCAACATTTCCATACGTTGGGCTTGATTCACCGTAGAACCCCAAATATCGTAGGCTAATTTTTCAGAACCAATCACCCCAGCAGTTACCTCACCTGTATTAATCCCTAAACGCAAATTCCAAACGATTCGACCTTTAGCAATCGCTTCATTTCGCATCTGTTGCATTGCCTCTTGAATCTGAAGAGCAGCCAAACAAGCATCTATAGGGTTCGTTTTATTTCGTACAGGTACACCCCCTGCACACATATAAGCATCTCCAATTGTTTTAATTTTTTCAAGATTATTTCGAACAATAATCTCATCAAATTTTCGGAAATAAATGTCTAGTTCGTTTACCAATTCTGAAGGTTTCATGGTTTCAGAAATCTTAGTAAACCCAACAAAATCAGTAAATAAAACTGATACACGGCTATATGCACGCGCCGTTGCTCTCCCTGTTTCTTTGATTTCTTCAGAGACAGATACAGGTAATATATTTTTTAATAGTTTATCTGCTTTTTCTTTCTCAATTTCAATAAGCACTTTTTGTTCTTCAAGAATATTTTTCTTTTCTTCAATTAATTGTTTTTGCTTTTCAATTTTGATATTTTGTTCTCTAATTTCTTTGGTTCTTTCTGTGATTTTTAATTCTAATCGTATTTGTTGCTTTCTCTCATATTCAATTTTTTTTCTAAAATAAAACCACGTTAAAAAAGCGATAAATACGGCGATCGATATCCAAAACCAAACCGTTTTCCAATAAGGAGTTTCAACCGTAATAATTAATTTTGCTGGATTCTCACTCCAAGTACCATTACCTAATCGCGCATAAATTTTCAACACATAATCCCCTGGTTGAATAGAATTTAAGTGGATTTGGTTTGTGTTTCCAAGTAAAACTTCTCCATCTTCGGAACCTTCCAAGATGTATTTATAAGTAATTAAATTTGGATTACTCAATTCTGTTGCCATAAATTTTAACGTGATACTCCGTTTTTTATATGACAACCGAATTTGTTTAGTGTAAAAAATTGATTTTGATAGTAAGCCTTTACTTTCAGAAGGCTTTAACCAATCATCATCCAGTTTTATTTTAGTAATTGAAACATCTACTTTTTTATGATTAATATTTAAACTCTTTGGATCAAAGTAATTATACCCACTAATACCACCAAAGTAAAAATTGCCATTTGTCGACTTAAAATAAGCTCCTTGATTAAACTCATTTGACATCAAACCATCTTGCTCTGTAAAATTTAGGATTTGATTATTTTTTAATGACAACATTGACATTCCCTTGTTCGTACTCAACCAAAGAGTATTATCTTTTTCATCTGCGAGTACCGCATAAATTGTATTATTTGGCAACCCATTTTTCTTGTTATAAATTACCCCTGATTTGGTTTGCATATTCCATTTTATCAAACCAGAACCCATCGTTCCTAACCAAAAAGTATTTGAATCTTGTTGGTAGATAGTAGCAATATATTCCTTTGAGAGTTGAGCTATTTTACTGTTGTATTTGTATGGATGAATTTCTAATTTTTCCCCTTTTTCTATCAATTGATACAAACCACCCGTTCCAGTAGTAAACCAAACCTTATCAGTGTTATCTTTAAAAATAACTTTTGCTACCCCACCTCCAATTGTTTTTTTTGGATTTTTATCATCGTGTTCAAATGCTTTAAATTTACCCGTGTTTTTATCAAAAAGTAAAACCCCAGCTTTTGTCGCCAAGAAAAAGGTATTGTTTTTCCAATGAGTAATTGAATAAACCCTTTCAAAATTGGATGGATTTGTAATCCCCTTATATTCAACTTTATTAAAGGAATATTCATTTTCTGATTTTATAGATAATGAATATAACCCATCACCGGTTCCGACGTATAAAAAATCTGGAGTAAAGGCATAAATACTTAGGATGCTAAAATTATTTGATTTTTTTGCAGTATTTATCTTTTTAAAATACTGATTAAAAAGTCCTCTACGTTCATCATAGCGAGAAACACAATTATCAGAACCAACGAACAAAAAGCGACCCGATTTATCCTCCGCAAAACTCCATACACTCGAAGAAGGTAAACCTTTCGTTAAATCTTCACTTTGACATACACCCAAAAAACCCTGATTCAAAGGGTCAAAACTTGATAAACCACGTTCTGTACCAACCCAAAAAGTCCCGCTTTTATCACGCATCAACACGTTTGTTGCATTATACACCAATGCGTGTTTTTGAAAAATATCTTGAGTTGATTGACTAATGAAGGTTTTTCTTCCTTGTTGTTCTATCGTAAAAATACCATTTGATTTAGTGGTAATTATGAATTTATTTTTATCAATAATTAAGGCATCGTGCACTTCCAACCAACCATATGTATCATCTAACTTTCTCAAATAAGATCGTACTTTTTTTGTCAATTTATTAAATAAATACAACCCTTGATTCGAACAAATAATCCATTCATTTTGAGTGAAAGGTTTAAATTCATAAGCTCGAATGTATTTGTCTTTTTTAGTTTTGACTTTAATTGGATACACATTTTTAACAGGAATATGATAAATGAAAATACCTCGATCTTCTGTACTAATCAATAATTCTTCTTTAGACAATAACTTAACAGATAATACTTTTTCTGTTGGGAGTTTAATCTGTTTTTGTTTAGTAAGTTTTTGTTTTTGAATATCAAAATGATAGATTCCACTTGTCGGACTTGCAATCCATAAGTTCCCTAATTTATCTTCTTCGATTGCGCGAATTTGTAATACATTTTGAGAAGAATATAAATAAGTTTTGAAATTTTCCGTCTCTGGATTATAACTTGTTAAACCATTAGAAGTTCCAAACCAAATAATCCCGTTTGAGGCTTTAATCGAACATATGAAATCTCCATTTTCAATTCCTTTTGTATTGTCAGGTGTAAAAATCTCAAATGTTTGTCCGTCAAATCGATTCAAACCATCTTGTGTTCCTACCCAAATAGAACCTGTATTATCTTGAACTAATGTACTGACATTACTTTGTGATAATCCATCACTAATGGTATAGTTTCTAAAACGATATGAATTTTGTGCCTGTAATAAAAAAGACGACAATAAAAGAACTAAAAATAGTTTTAAGCGCATAAATCACCAAATTAATTAGTGAAAATTAGATATAATCTCACAATCAAGTGCATTCGATTGATTTTATTATAAAAATTGGAATGTTAATTGACATTAGATCTTGCCTTAAAATTGGCATGAATAACAATTTTTCAAACGAAAAAATCGGGTATTTTATACATTAAAATTCAAATTAGATTAATTTTTAATCAAAAATAAGTTCGAAATTAGACTGATTTTTTTGTGTTTTTAAAGCAAAATTTGAGGTCTAAATTCAGTGTTAAATTTTGTCACCCATCTCTGTACTCTATCAAGGAATGAAAGTATAAATCCTCTTCAACTTTTATTAACTAAAATTGAACTTATTCACTTGAAACTAATTTGAGAAAATCACGTTTAATAATATAATGTCGAAGGTTCAAAATGCGCTTAAAAAATATGGATTGTTGTTTGCAACAGCAATTTCATTCGTCCTTTTTTTGAGCCATAATCAGCATGTTTTTCGTTCAGATTATTCTTCCGAAATTGAAAATTATCAAGAAAAATTTCGAAAAAAAATTGACAATTTAGACCGGTTCTTAGCCTACAAAAAGAAGCATTTTTCGGATAAAAATATCTCAATTTTGAACCGAGAAGACCTTGAAGAAAACAGTTTTTTTCTTCATATTTATCGAAACGATTCGCTCCTTTTTTGGAACACAAATCAACTCCCTGTTTCTCGATTTTCAGATTTTCATTATCCCAGTGAGGGGATTGTTCACCTTCAAAATGGATGGTATTTTGCTAAAATTTTGCGGGTAAAAAACGTGCAAATGGTGGGTAGTTTTCTCATCAAAAAAGATTATCCTTACGAAAATTTACACTTAAAAAACACCTATAATCCGGAACTAATTTTGCCCTTTCGAGCAAACATAATTTTGGAAAAAGATAACGCATACCCCATCTATTCGAAAGATAAAAAATTACTTTTTGCGTGGTACGTGTTACCCAACCAAACGATTTCTTCCCTCGATAGCGATCTCCTTTTTTGTTCATTTTTATTGTTCTTTTCAGTTGCGTTTTTTACTCTTTATAAATTTCAAAAACGTCTCAATCGACCGCTTTTTTGGGGCTTGATTTCAACCGTTATTTTGGCTCGATATGCGAGTATCAAATGGCATTGGTTTGTATTCCTAAAAGGCATCACCGCCTTCGATCCTACCCTGTTTTCAAATTCTGAATGGGCGCCGAATTTCGCCGAATTCATTGTACATTGTGTCACTGTTTTTTGGTTGATTTTCGCAATTATTAATTATATAAAGCGATTTAATGTAAGATTTATTACAAAATGGCAAGGGATTTTATTGTTGATTTTTGCGATTTTATATTCCTTCTTTTTAGGTGAAGTTTACCGAGGTTTAATTCAAAATTCAAACATTCCATTAAAAATTGAAAACCTTTTTGAGTTAAATTTCTACTCCTTTTTGACATTCGTTTCGATGGGACTTTTGTTTTTTGCCTACGTTCAATTTTTGCGAAATACCCTCCTACTTTTAATCGAACAAGGAACTCAAAAAACAACCGTGTTTTTATTTTGGCTTGGCGCAACCTTGGGATGCATTTTACTCGATATGACTTTCGGGAACCAGCAAATTTTACTCCTCTTATTATTGTCTCTCATTTCACTTTTAATTATTTATTTCACGTTCCGACAAGGAGAAAAAATTGCCTTTGGATATGGCGTATTTTTACTTTTCTTATTTTCATTTTTCATAGCCTTGAACCTTGAAGTTTTTCATACTAAAAAAGAAAATATTGAACGAGAACTTTTAGCCAAACGAATGGCATCTGACCAGGATCTTACATCCGAAATTGAATTCTTATCCTTATCCAAAAAAATCGATGAAGAAAATTATTTGAAATATATTTTAGAACAAAAAAATCGCTTGGGGATTTCCGAATTTAAAGAGAATATGGAGCGACGTTTTTTTAATGGTTTTTGGGAACGGTATGACATCGAATTTTACCTCTATGATAACTCCAAAAATTCATTGATAAATTACAACGAAATTCAATCAAATAATTTTGAAAAATTAGAGGTCATCATTAACAGACATAGTCTTCCATCTCAAATGGATGGACGAATGTTTTACATAAAAGATTACACTTCGCAGTACAGTTATATCATTCGAATGGATATAAAAAATAGCGAAGAAAAAATAATGGGTACATTATATTGTGCGTTGAAATCGAAAAAAATTCCAGAGAAAATTGGGTTCCCTCGACTGCTCGTTTCGGGTGAAGCAAACGTGATTGAACCCCTCGAAAAATATTCCATTGCAAAATATTATGACGGAAAACTCGTCAGTCATAACGGTAAATTTTCATATCCTTCTAACGACTTCGGATTAACCAATAATACCCCCATTCGTGATGGCTATTTTGACAACGGAGGTTACAACCATTACTTGCTTCGAAAAAATTATTTAGACCTCATCGTGTTGTCCTTACCAAAGACTAGTACGCTCCATTGGTTTACCTCCTGTTCATACCTTTTTAGTTTCTTCGGTTTATTCTTACTTATTCCACTTTCCATTCGTCGTAGGAAAGAACTTTTTTATTTCAGACAATTTTCACTTGCTATCCGAATTCAAATTGTACTCATCGGATTAGTGTTTGTCACACTCTTGGTTTTTGGTTTAGGTAGTGGTTCATTCGTGACCAATCAATACAAAGAATACACCAATGATATGATCAAGGAAAAAATCCGTTCCTTGGAACGTGATATGAAACAAAAATATGGGTCGAAAACGGATTTAACTATTGAACAAAATGGAGATGCATTAGAATACGTGTTACAAAAGTTGGCTTCAGTTTTCTTGACAGATATCAATATGTATGACCAACAAGGATTTTTATTAGCAAGTTCACGCCCCAAAATTTTTAACATCGGATTGCTTTCCGAACAAATAAACCCTAAAGCACTTTTTGAGTTAAATCAGTTTAGAAAGTCAGAATATATTCACGAAGAAACCATCGGAAACTTACAATTCTTATCGGCATATCTTCCATTGTACAATAACGAAGGAAATTTGTTAGCCTTTATCAACTTACAGCACTTTGGACAACAACAAGGTTTCGAGTTTCAAATAAAGCAATTCTTGGAAGCAATTATGAACGTTTCTATTTTATTGCTTGCATTATCAGTCTTGTTTGCCTTGTTCGTTTCAACGTGGGTTACCTCACCCTTACGTGCTTTACGCCAAAGTTTTTCTAATCTACAACTAGGGAAATACAACAAACCGGTTCATTATGGCGCAAAAGACGAAATTGGAGCGCTTGTAGAGGATTACAATACAAAATTGAAAGAATTAGCTACAACAACGCAAAAACTCGCTCAAAGCGAACGAGAAAGTGCTTGGCGTGAAATGGCGAAACAAGTTGCACACGAAATTAAAAATCCACTTACGCCGATGAAATTGAGTTTACAACAATTGCAACGCATATACGACCCAGAACAACCGATTTCAAAAGAGCAACTCAATCGTGTGACCTTATCACTTATCGAACAAATTGATGCCTTGGCAAAAATAGCCGGAGAATTTTCTAACTTCGCCAAACTACCCAAAGCAAACGAACAATCCTTGGATTTGGTTTCCTTATTGGAAAACGTGATTACCGTTTTCAGACAACAAGACAAAGTACAAATCACCTTTGAAAAGGAACAATCCGAAGCCTATATTTCAGGAGATAAAGATTTGCTGTTACGTGTATTTAACAATTTGATTACGAATTCTATTCAATCCATTCCACAAGACAAAAATGGTGAAATGAACATACGTTTACAAAGCAAAGAAGATACTTGGTTGATTGCCATCGAAGACAACGGCACAGGTATTTCAGACGAAGCACAAGCCTCTATTTTTGTTCCCTATTTCACTACCAAAACCACCGGTACCGGACTTGGATTAGCAATGACCAAACAAATCATCGAACAACACCGGGGCGAAATTTGGTTCGAAACAAAACAAGGAACGGGAACTACGTTTTTTGTGGAGTTGAAATGTCTTTCATCTTCCCTCATAGAGTAGGAGCAGGGGAGGTGACACAAAAATCAATCCTCTTCAAACTCAATCGCGTTTCTTACTTGAATTTCAAATGCTTCTAAACTTTCAAAATGAGTAAGTTGAATTTGTTTGTTTGTTTCTTCAAGTTCATTTAGTACCTCTAAAAGAATTTCAAGTGGGTCAACTTCATACCCGAAAAGATTGCGATCAAAATTCGTTCCAACAAGCAAACCATCGTTACTCATACCTATACACCAATTTTCAAGAAATTCAGCCAAAGATATTTCAGTGATTTGATAACCAGTCCATTCAGAATGAATACACGCATTTGCACCCGCTTTATCAGACCAAAAACAAAGAACATCTAACGGATTGCCTTCTTCGTCTTCTAACTCATTGGAATAAGAAGTAGCAAAACCATCTTCACCTTCCAAAGCATATACTTTTTCGTTTGCACAAATCGTTTGGATAAATTTTTCGTGTCGTTGTTTTAATGTTTGTTCATTTTGGGTCATAATTGCTGGGTTAGGTTAAAAAATTATTTAGAAAATGATACTCATTTTCTCCTTTCAAAAAACCACCATTTCGGTTGGTATACTCGATTTTGTTCGAAACGTTCATGGATGATTTGATTAATATGTTCCATTCCTTCCTGGACATTATCAGTAATCTTTAATAACTCTAAATCGTTAATATCAATTGTTTGCTCGGAAGCCATTAAGTGTAATTGTTCAATTAACGGTTGCCAATAGTCTTTCCCGACTAATACAATGGGAAATTTTTTAATCTTGTCTGTTTTGATGAGTGTAATCACTTCAAATAATTCATCCATAGTTCCAAATCCGCCGGGAAGTACCACAAATGCATAGGAGTATTTGATTAATAACACTTTGCGAACAAAAAAGTGATTAAAACTTAGTACGATATCCAAATAAGGATTAGGACGTTGCTCCATCGGTAAAACAATATTGCATCCGATAGACAAACCGTTTTCATCTTTCGCTCCACGATTTGCAGCCTCCATAATTCCGGGACCTCCACCTGTCATCACAACAAAATCTGACTTTACAATTTCACGACCAAATTGACGCGCTTGTTCATAGTATGGATGCCCTTCTTTGAAACGTGCCGAACCAAAAACGGTAATGCATGGTCCTACAAAATGTAATTTTCTAAATCCACGAATAAACTCTGCCGTAATCTGCAACACATGTACCAACTCACTCCACCGAGAAGAAGGACCTTTCAAAAAATGACGTTCAAGTTTGGAATTTTGGATTGGCATAGGAGTTAGATCAGGAAATTAAAAGTACGAAATCTTTTTTTCTCTCAAAGCATTCCTATTCTTTCATTTTTGATTAACTTAAATAAAAAATCAATCTATACCTATGGCGAAAACTTGGAATTTGTTCCCTCAACCTACAAACAATGAAATTGAAACAATACAAAACGCTTTAAGCATACCTCATCATTTTGCGAAAATCCTTGCCCAACGTGGATTTCAAACCTTCGACCAAGCGAAAGATTTTTTCCGACCTTCTTGGGAACATACACACAATCCATTCTTAATGAAGAATATGGATAAAGCAGTGGAACGTTTAAATCAGGCGATAAACTCCAACGAAAAAATATTGCTTTTTGGGGATTACGACGTGGATGGAACTACCGCCGTAGCTGTAATGTGGAATGTGTTGATTGATTATCACGGTCGCTTGGATTATTACATTCCTGATAGATATGCGGAAGGATATGGAATTAGTTTTCAAGGAATAGACTATGCCAAAGAAACGGGAGTTAGTTTGATTATTGCGCTTGATTGTGGAATTCGGGCCATCGATAAAGTGAACTACGCACGAGAATTAGGGATTGATTTTATCATTTGCGACCACCACCAACCAGGCGAAGAAATTCCAGAAACCATCGTACTCGACCCCTTACAAAAAGATTGCTCCTACCCTTTCAAAGGACTTTCAGGCTGTGGGGTTGGATTCAAATTATTACAAGCCTTATTTGAAACAAACAATTGGGGAACAGAGGTATTACACCAACAATTAGATTTATTAGCCATTAGTATTGGTGCTGATATTGTTCCTGTTACCGATGAAAACCGCATCTTTTGTGCTTACGGATTAGAGGTGCTCAACAAAAATCCACGCTTGGGAATTCGGGCCTTGGTACAATTAGCAAAACGAGAATTTCCTTTGTTACTCACCGACGTGGTTTTTGTGATTGCCCCTCGCATCAATGCAGCAGGACGTATTCAATCGGGGATAAAATCGGTGGAATTAATGATTTCAACGGATGCCGAAGCAGTAAATACCATTGCCAAAAGCATTGATACAGATAACGAAGAACGCAAAGAGTTAGATGCTCAAATTACCTTCGAAGCCTTGCAACAAATTGAAGAGGACGCTACGTTTACAAGTAAAAAAACAACCATTGTCTTCCATCCAGAATGGCATAAAGGGGTCATTGGTATTGTGGCTTCCAGATTGATTGAAACGCATTACCGACCAACGATTGTATTAACGGAATCCAATGGGAAAATAACCGGTTCAGCACGAAGTATCAAAGGGGTCGATATTCACGAGGCATTGACCCGTTGCGAAGACGTGTTAGAACAATTCGGTGGACACACATTCGCTGCAGGAATGACCCTCTTGCCTGAAAATTTAGAAACATTTATGCACCGCTTCGATACAGCAGTTGCTCAATTACTTGACGAACCTATTGTAGATGAAATCATTACCGTAGATACGGAAATTAGTTTTGATGACATTTTTCTACCTACCGAAAACCCAAAAGAATTTCCAAAATTAGGGCGTTTAATCGGACAAATGGAACCATTCGGACCCGGAAATATGAAACCGCTTTTTATGACCAAAAACTGTATCGTTTGTGATGCTACTTTGCTCAAAGGGGAACACTTGAAATTGCTACTCAAAGAAGGCAACCGTGAGTTGATGCTTCCTGTTATTGGTTTTAGAATGCCTGAATTATACGACCTTGCACGCTCGGGTTGCGCAATCGATATCATTTACACCCTTGATGCAAATACGTGGAACAACAAAACAACAGTTCAGTTAATGCTGAAAGATATACGAAAGAATGAAAGGGGTTGAATTATATGCAATTAAATATAATTTAGATTAAAAGATTGATTTTATATGTAAAAACATATAATAATTTTATTAAATCATAGATTAAACAAGCCTTACGCTATCACTCTTTCCACGTGGTTTTCACCAAATGCATACGGAATATAAGCTAACGATGGAATTTCATTCGTGATAATTACTGTTCCACGTTTACCAAGAGTAATACTTCCGTGTGTCTCTTGAATACCCATTGCATAAGCAGCATTCAGTGTGAGTGCATTAATCGCTTCTTCAGGGGTCATTTTCATTTTGATACACGCTAATGACATCACTACCTGTAAATTACCTGTTGGTGTAGTTCCTGGGTTATAATCACTTGCAAGTGCAACAGGTAAACCTGCTTCCATTAATTTTCGAGCGTTTCCAAAAGGAATACTGATAAAATGCGAACAACTTGGTAACAAAGTCGGCATACATTCAGAATGCTTGATCGCATCAATATCCTCATCGGAAATTTCCTCTAAATGATCCACAGACAAGGCACCTAATTCAATCGCTTTTGCAATTCCCCCCATGATGGAAAATTGATTGACGTGTACTTTCGGTGTTAATCCATACTTTTTACCAGCTGTCAAAATTTCTTCCATTTCTTCCACTGAAAAATAATTACGCTCACAGAAAATATCGATATAATCAGCCAACTGTTCTTCGGCGATTTTAGGCAACATTTCATTGATAATTAAATCAATATACCCTCTGTGGTTTTCTTTATATTCTTTTGGAAAAGCGTGAGCACCCAAAAACGTAGCTTTTACCGTTATAGGCAAAGCCTCTTTCAAACGTTTGATCACTCGAAGCATTTTGATTTCTGCTTCTACTGTCAATCCATATCCCGATTTGATTTCAATCGCACCCGTACCCGTAGCCATCACTTTTTGAACACGTTGTAGGGCTTCTTCGTACAATTCATCTTCCGATTTTTCGGCTAATCTACGTGCAGAATTTAAAATTCCACCCCCTTTCAACGCAATCTCCTCATAGGAAAGTCCTTTGATACGGTCAACAAATTCCTCTTCTCTGCTTTTCGCAAAAACGATATGCGTATGCGAATCACAAAATGCTGGAAGAACATATTTTCCTTCAGCATCAATCACTTCCACTCCTCTCCAATCGGTAATTCCTTCCCATTCATCCATTTGACCATAGGCAACAATGATGCCATCTTCAATCGCTAAAAATGCATTTTCCAAGATGGGTAGGTGTTGCATTTCAGCACCGATACGAGCAATGGGCATATCTTCGCCATATTGAACTAATCCTTTGATATTTTTAATCAATATTTTAGACATAGAATGAGATTTTTTACAAAGAAAAAGATAATTGACGAATTAACATTAAAAATCCAAAAAGTCATCCAAAGACCTTCTATCTTTTTTGGATGGACGACCTGTTCCCATATCACGATAAACACGTTGTGCTTCTTGGTACGTTTTGTATTTTTCTACTTCTTCGATCGGTGTAATATCCTCAATGTAAATCGAAACCAATTTTGGACCTACTCGTTTTTCAAGGAGTTCCAGAACTTTATACGAAAAAACAGCACTGTTTTTATGCACCTGAATAATATCTCCAAGCTTCACATCGCGCGAAGGTTTTACATCTACTTCATTGACTTTGATTTTCCCTTTGGAAATCAATTCCGAAGCCTGCGAACGTGTTTTGGTTAAACGTACCGCCCACGTATATTTATCTATTCGAAGAGTCATTTTAAAACAAAATCTGATTAAAAATAACACAAAAAAACCTCAATCAAATCTGATTGAGGTAAGTTATAATCTTTATTAAAGTCGACTAATGATGTATCGCAGGAGCAAAATCTTTCGTACCCAACTCTTTCAACATTTTTGTATGTTCTTTAACAGCACCAAAAAATGTCTTGTATGAATAGTACGGTAAATTATATTCATGTGCTGTTTTTCTAACAATTTCAGATAATTTTTTGTAATGTACGTGACTGATTGTAGGAAACAAATGATGTTCTACTTGATAATTTAACCCACCAACATACCAAGAAAATAAAGCCGCTTTAGGAGCGAAATTAGCAGTGTTATACAATTGGTTTACAGCCCAATCTGCTTCTACAACACCAGAATCATTAGGTACAGGATAGGTTGAAGTTGGTACCACGTGAGCAGGCTGAAAAATAGCGGCTAAAATCACACCTGCAATAAAATGCATAACAAAAAATCCAATTAATGTTCCGTACCAAGGAAGTGCTGAAAACATAAAAGGTAATCCAAGAATGATTGGAAAATATAGAACTTTAGTAATGATAATGTTTGTCAACAATTTACCATAAGTAGTGTTTTGGGTTTTCAATAGATCATCTCTTTGAAATTCTTTCGCCTGAATAAAATCTTTTGCTGTACACCAAGACAAAGTCATTAATCCGTAGAAAAACCAAGCATATAAATGCTGAAAACGATGAAACTTCAACCTTTTAGTATGAGGATTGAAACGCATAACAGGTCCTGGATCGATATCTTTATCCATTCCTGCAACATTTGTATAAGTATGGTGCAATACGTTATGTTGAATTCTCCAGTTAACATCAGAACCACCAACACCATTGATTACGTAACCCAACCATCTATTTACAGCATCATTTTTAGAATATGCACCATGATTTGCATCATGCATGATAGACAATCCAATACCAGCCATTCCTAACCCCATTAAAACCCACATTAAGTAAGATAAAATAGTTGAAGTAATTACCGTATTAAGTAAAATAAAAGGAACCAAATACAAAGAAATCATAAAAATAGTTTTGAATACCATTCCAGAATTTCCAAATCTTGTAACATTGTTTTCTTTAAAATACTCCCTAACTCGTTTTTGTAGTGTTTTATAAAAATCGGCGTTATGATTTTTAGAAAAAGTTACATTGGGACTGCTCATAAAATTAAATTAAAGTACAAATGTAAACCATTTTTATGCTACAAACACTAAATATTTAATAAGGAATTATAAACTTAATTTAAAATACCATTTTTATGGTAGTCATTAGATTACTTTATTTTTTTAAAAAACTGAGTAAAAATTGATTTACAATAATTTATAAATATCATAAACATTAACAAAAACTTTATCACCAACAAAATGTTAAGATTTAATATCTTGCTTTTTATTAATTAATTTTGCTTAAAATCTTTAAGGAAATGTCAAATTTGAAATATTGTAATAACTACTTTAAAAAACAGCGTTTTGTAACTTCTGAAGTAAGAATTGGTTCTGTAAAAATTGGTGGTTCAAATCCGATTTTACCGCAATCGATGACTACTACGGATACAATGGACACAGAAGGTTCTGTTGCACAAGCAAAACGTATGATTGATGCAGGTTGTGAATTAGTTCGTTTGACAGCACCATCCAAAAAAGAAGCGGAAAATTTAGGTGAAATCAAACGCATTTTAAATCAAGATGGTTATCACAAACCGTTGGTAGCAGATATTCATTTTACTCCAAATGCAGCGGAAATTGCGGCGAAATTGATTGAAAAAGTGCGAGTAAATCCAGGGAATTATGCCGATAAAAAGAAATTTGAAGAAATCGAATTTACAGATAATAGTTACCAAGAGGAGTTAAAACGAATAGAAGAAAAATTTACGCCATTAGTTAAGATATGTAAAGAACATGGAACCGCTATGCGTATTGGTACCAACCACGGTTCGCTTTCTGATCGCATTTTAAGTCGTTTTGGAGACACACCAGAAGGGATGGTAGAGTCGGCGATGGAATTCTTACGCATATGCAAGAAAAACGATTACCACCAATTGGTGATTTCTATGAAAGCAAGTAACACGTTGGTAATGGTTCAAGCCTATCGTTTGCTCGTAAAAGAAATGCAGGAAGAAGGAATGAATTACCCTTTACATTTGGGCGTTACTGAAGCAGGTGATGGTGAAGATGGTCGTATCAAGTCTGCGGTGGGAATTGGGGCTTTGTTAGAAGATGGTTTAGGAGATACCTTACGTGTGTCTTTAACCGAAGATCCAGAATTTGAAATTCCTGTAGCACAAAAGTTAATAGCAAAATCGAACTTTTCTAACTTATTAGAAATCGATACCAACGAAGAATTAACCTACAATCCTTTCGAATATAATCGTAGAAAAACCCACGAAATTGGAAATATAGGCGAAAAACATACACCTATAGTTTTTGCTGATTTAAGTTCAAAAACAGAAATCAAACCTGCAAATTTCTTTGGATTTGGATATAACTATTCGGTAGAATTAGACAAATGGAACTTACAAGATTTAGCAGCCGATTATGTTTTCATTGGAAAAAATACCCTTTCATTTGAATTACCTGGAATGTTATCTGTAGTTCAAGAATACCAAACTTGGTTAGAAGATGGACAGAATAAAAAACAACATTATCCAATTTTAACCTTAAACGAAGCGCTTGAAAACACTCCTCAAACGGCCTATTTTTTACAACTTGAAGATACAAATCTACCTACAGAATTCATTGCAAAAAATCCTAAAGCAATATTAGTTTTAACTACAAAATTCGATAATAAAACGCAAATCTTCCGAAAAGTACGTGTTGCTTTAGATAAAGTCAATTTAACTAATCCAGTAGTATTTAAATATCACTATGAAATAACTGATGAAGAACAATTTCAATTATTCAGTTCAAGTGATAGTGGAAATCAATTTATCGACGGATTTGGAGATGGAATTTGGATTACTGGACCACAATCAAGTGTGTTTTTGAATTCACTTTCATTTGGAATTTTACAAGCCACTCGTACACGCATTTCCAAAACGGAATACATTTCGTGTCCATCGTGTGGACGTACTCTTTTCGACCTACAAGAAACGACTGCTAAAATCAGAAGTAAAACTTCCCACTTAAAAGGAATTAAAATTGGTATAATGGGCTGCATCGTGAATGGACCTGGTGAGATGGCTGATGCTGATTATGGTTACGTCGGAACAGGTCCTGGAAAAATCCACTTGTACAAAGAGAAAGAGGTGGTTCGTAAAAACGTTTCTGAAAACGAAGCGGTAGATGCATTAATAGACCTAATCAAAGAACACGGAGACTGGGTTGAGCCGAAGTAAGGAATTGAAGAAATAAGGTGTTTTAATTGATTTTAAGAAACGATAATTTGTTTCACCAGGAAAATCCTCTTCCTCCCCCTTAAACTTTCGACAAGCCAAGTTGACAAGGGTGAAACATATTCCTATTTAACATAATCTATCATTTAAAACTGATAAAATCTAGTGCCATTCAGTGTTAGTCACACGAATAAATTAAACCACAGAAAATCAAACAGATATAAAAAAATGTTCCACGTTTGCTTCGAGAGCCTCAGCATACGTGACAAAAAAACTTAATAAACTAATAAAACGAAAGCCTAAGCATATGTGATAAAAGAAATTTAAAAATGGTGACTGAGATTCTCCTTAGGTGGCTGAGGTTCTCGAAGCCACTATTTTTTCACAAACACATAAATCTGGGAACTATACCCGCCTTTCATTGATTTAGCATTCGAAATAAATCCATTTAGAATTCCTTTAAACATTGATCCCCCTTTGTATTTCTCTGAAAGCATACTAACGTAATACGAATCAAACTTCATAGGCAAGGTATCACTATGAACTAAACCAAACGTTTCAATTAATTTTTTAATTGTATTTTCTTGAAAGTGGTAAAGGTGACGAGGCACATCATAGGCCGCCCAATATTCTTTGTAATGTTGCGCATCCCACGAATTCATATTAGGTACTGCAATAATAAAAACACCGCCTGATTTTAACGAACGAACAATTTCTGGTACATCTCTTTGTAGATGATAAACGTGTTCCATCACGTGCCACATAGCAACTAAATCTTTAGATCCAGTTTCAACAGATGCTAATTCTTCCAAAGGGCGCAAAGAGATTGAAAAATTATTTTTAGCAAACAAACGCGCATCATTATCAGGTTCGAAACCTTCTACATTATATCCATTTAGTTTAGCAGTATTCAAAAAATGTCCCGTTCCAGAACCAATTTCTAATAACTCTTTTCCTTTTGTATACTTGCGCAATAAGGCAACCTTCTTAATCAAGGTGTAGTTACGAACAATATTATATACTGAATTAATCAAGCCTTTTTTAGAAGAAGAATGTGAAATATACTCATCACTTTTATAGTAATTTCCAATCACCTCTTCTTTTGGAATTGGATTCGTGAAATGAAAATCACAATTTGTACACTTAACAATCGTAAACTCTTCTTTAGTAATCATCCAATCTTTTAAGGTTAGATGATGTGCTGTTTCTGTATGGTTACATACAGGACAATGTGTAATATGATTTAAATGTTCCACGTGAAACTATCTTCCTAAATAAATTAATAAAACAGATATATCACTTGGAGATATACCACTAATGCGAGAAGCGTGACCAATAGTAATAGGCCTAATAGCATTTAATTTTTCTCTTGCTTCTAAGGAAATACTCTTCAAATGAGAATAATCCATATCATCTGGAATTTTCAATTCATCTAAACGATGCATCTTTAAAGCCATCTCTTCTTCACGATGAATATAACCTTCATATTTTAATTGAATTTCTGTTTGTTGAACAATATCTGAATGTTCTAAATTATAAACAGAAACCTTATCAGCAAGAACTTCATCCATTTGAACTAAATGTTCCATATTTACATTAGGACGAGTTATAATAGACGTGAATTTTACCTGTTGCGGTATTGGAGAACTTCCAACAGATTCAAGAATAGGATTAGCATTAAAAGGTTTTACACCCGTTTCAGAAAGGTATTTTTTAAAAGAGAAAACACCTTGATTCTTCTTTTCAACTAATCGCATCATTTCATCATCTGCCATACCGATTTCATAAGCCAATGGTGTTAGACGTAAATCAGCATTGTCTTGACGAAGTAAAATACGGTATTCAGCACGACTCGTAAACATACGATACGGTTCTTTCGTACCTTTAGTTATTAAATCATCAATTAAAACACCAATGTAGGCTTCTGAACGACTTAATATAAATGGATCTTGTTCTTTTATCTTTCTGTGTGCATTAATTCCAGCCATCAAACCTTGACACGCTGCTTCTTCATACCCAGTAGTACCATTAATTTGTCCAGCGAAATAAAGATTCTCTACTAATTTAGTTTCAAGCGTGTGTTTTAACTGTGTTGGCGGGAAATAATCATATTCAATTGCATAACCTGGTCTAAACATTTTTACATTTTCAAAACCAGGAATAGTTTTCATAGCAGCCAACTGAACCTCTTCAGGTAAAGAAGTACTAAAACCATTCAAATAAATCTCAACTGTTTTCCAACCTTCTGGTTCAATAAATAATTGATGTCTATCTCTTTCAGCAAAACGATTAATCTTATCCTCAATACTTGGACAATAACGTGGTCCAGTGCTTTTAATAGCACCATTAAACATTGGAGAACGGTCAAATCCTGTACGCAACATTTCGTGAGTTTCAGTATTTGTATAGGCAATATGACAAGCGTGTTGATGTGCTAAAGGTTTAGTAGCATTTGAATAACTAAACTTTGATGGATTAACATCACCATCTTGTAACTCAAACTTTGAATAATCTAATGAGCGACCATCCAAGCGAGGAGGAGTACCAGTTTTCATTCTTCCTGCCTCAAAACCTAATGCAACTAAATCTTCAGTGATACCAGTTGCTTGACGTTCTGCAGCACGACCACCACCGAATTGTTTTTCACCAATATGAATTAAACCATTTAAAAAGGTCCCATTTGTAAGAATAATAGCATCCGCATAAATATCAACTCCGATAGAAGTTTTTATCCCCTTCGCTTTATTGTCTTCAACAATAAGACCATTACACATATCCTGCCAAAAATCAACATTTGGATTACTCTCCAAAAGCAATCGCCATTCTTCAGCAAAGAGCATACGGTCATTCTGAGTACGTGGCGACCACATTGCAGGACCTTTAGACATATTCAACATACGAAATTGAATAGCACTCTTGTCACTAACAATACCACTGCCACCACCAAGAGCATCAATTTCACGAACAATTTGTCCTTTAGCAACCCCTCCCATAGCAGGATTACAACTCATTTGAGCAATGGTATTCATATTCATTGTGACCAACAAAACAGAACTACCCAATTTAGCAGCAGCATTCGCGGCTTCACAACCTGCGTGTCCACCACCAACAACAATAACATCGTACTTTTTAAGCATAACGAATAAAATGTTTCACGTGAAACAAAGGTATGAAGAAGGAGAAGTAACTAGATAATGTTTCACGTGAAACTTATCAGTGACAAAGCATTATTTTCTTTAGTACGCATTAATTTTTCTTCATCATCAGATTTATCTTTATAACCGCAGAGATGAAGTACACCGTGTATTATAACACGATGCAACTCGTGATCAAAAGAAACATTGAAATCACTAGCATTGTCACGTACACGATCGATTGAAATAAATAAATCACCCGAAACAATTTGATTATCAGTATAATCAAAGGTAATTATGTCTGTATAGTAATCGTGATCTAAATGCGTTCTGTTCATATCAAGAAGATATTCATCAGAACAAAAAATAAGAGAAATATCGCCTAAATTGTAATTTTCATCAACACAAACTTTTGATATCCAATTTGTTAAATCAATATCGTTTAATGATAAATCATCAACGTCTTCGTAATTGATATCAAGCATTTGATTTATTAAAAAAGATAGTTGCTACTTTACCATTTTCAGAAAACTCAAGATTATCTGAAAGATTGCGAATTAAAAAGATACCACGACCATTTTCTTTTTCTAAATTTTCAGGAGCAGTAGGATCAGGCAAATTTGTAAAATCAAAACCAGAACCAGCATCTGTAATTCTAAAAGCAAAAGTTTCATCTGTATCTAATACATCAACAGAAACAGGCAAATCCGTAGAAAACTTATTTCCGTGAATGATAGCGTTGTTAACTGCTTCTGTAACTGCAATCAACACATTGCCATACATATCTTCATCAATACTTAAGGAAGCACAAGTTTTGTCAATCAAAACCTCTACCAACGATAATTGAGATAAATCTGAATTTATTGAAAGTTTATCAATCACAGTAACATCAACACTCATTACAAAAAAATTAACGTAATTCAACTAGTATTGAAACTCGTTAAAATATTGATTTACTTTGTCTTTATAGTACTTTCTGTACGAAGGATTCAGCAAATGCAATACATCAAGTTGTTTCGCTTTTTGCTGATTATACTGATTAATTGCACGAAGGTTACCATTATTGTAATCTTTTGCTGATTTAGATTCTCTTTTTTCATCAAAACCTCGTTCACGTAGCGCATCTTCACTCTCTAAAAGCCTTGTAATGATATCTTTTTGACGTTTTACAAAGTCTGCTTTTTTATTTCGATTGATTAAATCTTTTTCCTGTTGGTCTAATGCATTGATTAAAGGGTTTAAGGCATTACCAGAACCTTTACCATCTTTATTCATTTCACGACGAAGTTGTTCTAGTTTAGCACGTAAAGCGGCCTGTTGTGCAGCCATTTGTGCAATTTCTTTTCCATTTAGACCCATAGAACCTGGAGAACCATCCTGCCCTGGTTTAACTCCTTGTCCAGGTTTGTTACCCGGTTGCTTCCCTTTTTCAAATGCTTCTAATTGCTTTTTAAGCATCTGCTTCATATCACCCATATTTCCAGCAGAACCGTTTTTACCCGGTTTAGGATTTGGACAAGAACCATCACCCTGACCTTGACCTTTCATTTCAGACTGCATTTGTTGTAGCGATTCATTAAGCATTAAAGCCAAATTATTTACCCCTGTTAAAACAAACTGTAAATGCGTAGTTATATCGTTCTTTTGGTGTTCATCTATGGATTCAAGGGCTAAATCTAAATGGCTGTGAATTTCACGCAATTCTTTATCTACAAACGAAGCAATTTTAGGTTGACGTTTTGCTAAATCATTCAAACTATCTTCCACCATTTTAATTTCATCGATCAAAGCACGTTGTCTCCTTCCGAACTTACGAAAAGAAGGGTCTGTGGTACGAATCTGATTAAATCCTGTTAGAATATCTTCTTGGTTAAAACTAATAGACATTAAATTTTCAAGTAAGGCACGAACTGTTTCAACGTCTTCTCCTGCTTGTTGTTTATTTGAAGCGTTTTGTTGTTTGTTCAACTCGTTCGCCATTTTATTCATCTCTTGAGAAGCCTTTTGCTGGTTTTTAGTGGCTTTTTTCTCATTTCCCTTGTCAATGTTCTCTTTTGCTTTGGAAAGTTCTTCAGAAATCGTTTTTTCGTTATCGTCGTGTTTTCCTAATTCCATCGGATTAGAAAGCGAATTGTTTAATTTCTCTAATTCTTTTAAATCCTCTTTTAACTCATCAAACTTTTTATCGATTTCTTCTTGTTTTTTACCTGCTTTATCTTGTGAAATGGCGTCTTTTTCAATATTTTCTTTCAATTTATCTTGTTCTTCGGATAATTGTTTTAATTCGTCTTCAATGGCATCAATTTTCTCATTGACTTGTAAACGTTTCAACATTTCAATACTACGGTCGAGTTGCTTTTGCATATCTTCCGATTTTGCATCCAATTGATTCAGTTTTTTATCTAATTGTTCTTTATTTTCAGATTTCATCAATTCTTCCAATTTATTCAACAAGGATTTCATTTCATCATCCATCACTTTGTCTAATAAATCTTGTATCATTTCTTGTTTTTCAAGTAATTGCTTGTCTAATTCTGATAATTCACTTTTTTGTGAGGTACTTTCTTGAATTTGCTCTTGAATAGCATTTAACTCATTCTGAATATTTTCTTGCTCTTGTTTTAACTGTTCAATTTGATTGAGTTTGTTCCATTCAGGAGTTTGGTCATTCAATACATCTTTCTTCAACTTTTCCACGTGTTGTTGGAAACGTTGCGCTTTATTCATTATATCATTTAAGTTCTCCCTTACCGCTGTTTGTTGCTCGTCACGTTGCTCATTTAAGGCTTCCAAAGAAGGTAATTTATAGGTATAAAAATCAGATTTAGAAGATTTAGAACCATTTACACCATCATTATCAGAAACTTCGAAGTAGTATTCAATTTTATCATTCAAGGAAAGTTCTTCCGCACGGAAATCAAAAGCATAGCCAAAACGCATTTCAGTTCCAGCAGGTTGCATCACAGATTTACGAAATGTTTTCGGCTTTTTTCCTTGCGAATGAATAACATACACAAAATGCAATTGTTTCAAACCATAATCGTCTTCAATCGAACCAGTGAAATATTTAATAGAAGTGCTTAAACTATCTGTGTTTTGTTGGACTTGAATAGTAGGAAACGCATCTTTAACCACTTGTAAAGTGTATTTAAGTGTATCGGTTTTGTCGATAAACTTATTCTTTAGCAATACTTTCAAACGAGTAGATGCAGAAAGGGTTTTAGTGTAATCAAAACTTTCCTCTGCAGAAGTAAATCTGCTACCAACACCCCAATCAAAGGCAACCGTAGCACTGTTTTTAGAACGTACTTTCCACGTAATTTTTGTTCCCTCTGGGATTTCTAAATCACCCGCATTTTGAATGATTTGGTCTTTTTTACCCAAGTAAGTCGGAAAATGTAAATGTGCGTCAAATACCCCTATCGCCGATTTTGGAATCAATCGAATAGCATAAGCATTACTTGAAAAACCATTCGCTTCAAAATGAAAATCAACCGATTGAGAAACACTTGGTAGAACATACGAATGAAGCGTTTTCGAACTACGTTGCATCAAAAATTTCCCCATCGAACTCACCAAATACACTTTATCAGGAATAACCGAACCAGGAGTACGAACTTCTATGTGAACATCTTCTCCTTCTACCACAAAATCTTTGTAATCCGAAATCGTAAAATCAAACGGAGCAACCGGTTTAAATTCTTTTTGATAATTAACTACACGCTGACTTCCTTGAGTAATAACATTTGGAAAAAAAGTAACCACAATCAAAAACACCAAAAAAACAGGAATAAAGTATTTGAGGTATTTTACATTCTTGCGTAAATCTATACCATTGACAAAAGGGATGGCCGAAATCGAAGTAGCACGTTGCGAAATACTCGCACGAACTAATTCATAATTAGCCCCCTCTACTGAAAGCGAATCGTTTAATTGTAAAGTGTTCAATAACCTATCTGCAATTTCTGGGAAAAAATCACCAATAATCAATGATGCTTGCGTGCGAGAAATGCGTTTTCCAAAAGCAAATAATTTCGAAACAGGAATAAAAACGTATTTGTAGAGCAAAAATAAATTGACACCCAAAAAAGAAAAGAACAAAAAGGCACGAACTGGCGTACCAAAACGACCAATAAATTCCAAGAATGTTACTACCAAGAATAACAAAACAAAGAAACCTAATACTAAAATTCCGCCTTTAATTAATTGATTTTTATAATACTTGCGTATAAAAGCATCAATTTGTTCCAACAGACGTTCGTAATTGCTCATAGCCACATTGTTCAACACAATAACCTACTAAATTATATAAAAGTATCGTTGATATCAAAAATCACTAATAAACAATATTATTATCTTTGCCAAAAAAGAATTCAACTATGTCTGAAAAAGCAGTTCGCGTAAGGTTTGCCCCTTCACCAACAGGTCCATTACATATGGGAGGTGTTCGTACCGCATTATACAACTATTTGTTTGCGAAAAAGAACAATGGTACATTCATCATTCGTATCGAAGATACTGACCAAACTCGTTTTGTAGAAGGTGCACAGGACTACATTATGGATGCGTTGAAATGGTGTGGAATTATGCCAACAGAAGGTCCAGGTATCGGTGGAAATTACGGTCCATATGTTCAATCTGAACGTAAGGAAATGTACCGTCCGTATGCGGAACAATTAGTGGATAATGACAAAGCATACTATGCGTTTGATACACCAGAAGAATTAGAAAAAGTGCGTGAACAGGCAAAAGAAATGGGTATGCCAAATTGGCAATACAACAGCGTTACACGTACCTCGTTGAAAAACTCGTTGACCTTACCGGCTGACGAAGTAGAAAGAAGAATTGCATCAGGAGAACAATATGTAATCCGTATGAAAATGCCTCGTAACCAAGACGTGCGTTTTGAAGATATTATCCGTGGTTGGGTTGTGGTAAATACTAACAATTTGGATGACAAGGTGTTGTTCAAAAGTGATGGTATGCCAACGTACCATTTAGCAAACATTGTTGACGACCACACGATGGAAATCAGTCACGTAATTCGTGGGGAAGAATGGTTACCATCTGCTCCGTTACACGTGTTGTTGTATGAAGCATTTGGATGGGATTGTCCACAATTTGCTCACTTACCGTTATTGTTACGTCCGGATGGAAACGGAAAATTATCGAAACGAGATGGAGACCGTTTAGGATTTCCTGTTTTCCCAACAAATTGGACTACAGCAGAAGGAGAATTATACTCTGGATACAGAGAAAAAGGATATTTACCAGAAGCGTTTATCAATATGTTAGCGTTTTTAGGGTGGAACCCAGGTACAAACCAAGAGTTATTTTCATTACAAGAATTAGAAGAAGCATTTACCCTAGATAGAGTAGGAAAAGCAGGAGCAAAATTCGATGCTGAAAAAACAAAATGGTTCCAACAACAACATTTAAAAAACACTCCAAACGAGCGCATTGCTGAAATGTTAGCAGGTAAAATCGAAGGAGAAGTAGATATGAATACGTTGGTTGCGATTTGCGGATTGATGAAGGAAAGAGCAACGTTTGCAGAAGACATTTTGGTAGAAGGAAGTTATTTATTATCGCGTCCTGCTGAATATGATGCACAAACAGTTTCTAAAAAATGGAACGAAAATGCACCGGCATTAATGACGGAATGGAAACAAATTCTATCTGAAATTGAACCATTTACACACGAAACAATCGAAGCAAAATTCAAAGCATTCATCGCTGATAAAGGATTAGGAATTGGTGCAGTTTTACCGCTGTTCCGTTTATTAATCACAGGTGCAGGAATGGGACCAAGTATGTTCGAAATCGCTGCTTTCCTAGGAAAAGAAGAGGTTGTAGCACGTATGGAAATTGGATTAGGGAAATTAGGTTAATCATTCTTCCCTCCTTGAGGAGGGATTGAGGGAGGTGATGAATTATGTATTGTCACCCTCCTCACTCCTCCCTCAAGGGAGGAAGCAAATCCACACACAGATGAAAAACCACATAGAAGTAAACGGAATTAAATTATACGCTTTTCACGGGTGTTTGCCGGAAGAAACAAAAATCGGTGGACATTATTTGGTGGATGTATCTTTGGAAACCAACTTTTTGAAAGCGGCTCTTGAAGATACGCTTATTGACACAATCGATTATGTTGTTATTAATCGTATTGTAAAAGAAGAGATGGCAATACCATCCAAACTGATTGAGCACGTAGGCTACCGCATTATGAAACGCTTTGAAAATGAATTAGAAGGAATGCATTACGTGCGCATAAAAATCACAAAAATTTGCCCTCCTATCAATGGTGACGTGGATAATGTAGCCATCATCATCGAAGAAAAATACTAAACTAACTTGCGTTACCCAAAATAATTTCTATTTTTGTCCTCTCAAAATGGTCTCGTGGCCGAGAGGCTTAGGCACCGGTCTGCAAAACCGATTACAGCGGTTCGAATCCGCTCGAGACCTCGAAAACCCTTAATACGAAAGTGTTAAGGGTTTTTTGTTTTTTATGGAATGAAACTAAAAAAAGCCCAAATAAAATTATTTGAGCCTCTAAAAGAAAGAATTTAATTACCAATCACTTTTTAAAGTATTCGTTTGTTTTATTTTAAGCGCTTTTTCAATCTCGTTACAAGTCTTATTTATAGAATCTTTATATTCTAATAAAATTTTCACTCTTGCAGATTTTACATTTAATGAACCAGCATTTTTTTTATAAATAATCATTCCATCTTCAAAAAAATTAGTATAATGAATTAATCTTGAGGGAGTACCTGAAACATATGAGCCACCTACATAAGAACCATTAGTACCTACATTGCCATCATCAGAAAAAGAAATTTTTGCTTTATTATCCTTAAACTCTACTTTTAAGATGACATACATTTTATTATTTTCACTCGTTTCATTAATATATAATAACGTTATTTGGTCATCAGTTTTTGAAGTTCTAACATTTGAATAATCTCTAAAATTTGAACCGCCCCAATTTTCAAAACGATTCATTAATTCTTGTTTAGATGTTGAATCTACATTAATTATTTTGTCTAATACAAGATAATTACTTGTATTAGAATAAATATCCTTAATATGTAAAGTATCTTTTTGAGCATAAATAATTGGAGTTGAAATTATAAATAATCCCAAGCAAATCATTTGAATAATTCTATTCGTTCTAAAATTCATTTTGTTTTTCATCTTTTACTTTTTTAAATATTCTTAATAATTAAAATTTAAAGCAATTATATAAATAATAACCGATATATCGGTTGTAGTGCGTGATAAAAAAAGTCTTATTTGGTTGTCGTGAAAACCGAACGTGAGATTTATTTAATAGAACTAGGAATGACAATCAGAAAAATAAGATTGTCAAAAGGAATGACTCAATTAGATTTGTCCAGTGATTCAGGTATTCCTCTTTCTCAAATTGGTGCAATTGAAAATGGTAAGTTAAATACAACGATTAAAACACTGGTTAAAATAACATCTTCATTAGGCATCAAAGTAAAAGATATCATAAACTTTTAGGAAAAATCAGTTAAGTAAAAAACACATTGTTTTTAACACAAATTCGACATTGGTTAAAAAAATGAGAAAAATTTACCCGATAACACTTCAACGGGCTCAGTGTGACATTCAACGGGCTCAGTGAGACAACTGAAACAACGAATTACGTAAAAGAAAATTCAAAAATCAAACTTGGGTAAAAAATCTAGGAGTAAGTTTTCCGCTTTGATGATGTAATCTTGATTGCCAAGAATATAGAAATTAACAGAAACAATAATTTGTTCAATTTCTTTTTTATACTGTTTCAAGGCTTCAACGTGTTTCGTGTTTAAATTCTTTGGGTCTTTTGGAGAATACATCAACACATCAGAGGAAAAACGACTCGCTAAATTGAAATGTTCAGGCACCATTTTATCCGTTGTACGTACATCACCTTCATCAAAAAAACGCAAGCGAATCTTTTCATCTTTAAATTCAGCAATCAACAATACGTTGACAAAATCACCCTCAAAACGAGTTCGATATAAAATAGCATAATGACTCGTATCTTTTTTAACTTTAGTAATACGTGTTTTCGCAAAATCACTCAACCAATTATCGAAATGATTCATTAATACAGACTTATTATAAAAAACAAATTCTCCAGTGACTGGATCTGTTAAACGTATAGTATCGTGGGTTTTCTCTTTGATAATTTGTGAATTAAAGTGTAAGACATTACTGATAATCAATTCACTTTTTTGATCTTCATAAATAGAGGAAACCAAAAATTTATCTGATTGCTCTTTGGTTTGTGCTTCCAAATCATGAATAACAAATAAACAAACGATTGAATAAAAAATGGATTTCATAAATGAAGAATTTGTAATCAGACTAAAATAAACAATTAAATCGAAATTAACTATGTAGTTCGTTTAAAGTGAACAAGCTGTTGAATTTAATTGAGATAATTAAGATCCTAAACAAAACAATATTCTTGAATATTAATTAAAACGAAAACTAAATCATTGCATTTTGTGTTAATTTATTGTCAAAATATGTTAATAAAATCTAAAAGTTATCTATTTTAGCGGGTTAATTAACTAGAGAAACTCTGAATTTTAGTGATATTATTTACCTTAAATTTCAGTTTCTTTTTGACTATCAAATTGTTAAAAACTTAGTAAATTAAAATTATGCAAGTAGAAACACCATCTAGTTATTTACCAATTTTGGTTCAGTTAGGAGTAGCACTTGGATTTGTGGTTACAACCATCGTTGCAACACACTTCTTAGGTCCACACAGAAAATCAAAGAAAAAATTAGATTCATTCGAATGTGGTATAGAGTCGTCAGGTAATGCGCGTGTTCCATTTTCAGTGAAATACTTTTTAGTAGCCATCTTGTTTGTATTATTCGACGTAGAGGTAATATTTATGTACCCTTGGGCAGTAAATTTCAAAACGTTGGGAACAAACGGACTTATTGAAATGTTCTTATTCATAGGCCTTTTATTATTAGGGTTCTTCTATGTATTGAAGAAAGGTGCCCTAAAATGGGAGGATAAATAATAAAAATTCGAAAACATGAGTTCAGAAAAAGATATTGTTGAATCAAAAGTGAAGATTGTTAAAGCACCAGACGGACACGAAGGTTCTGGTTTTTTCGCAACTTCGTTGGACCAAGTAGTAGGTTTAGCAAGAAAAAATTCATTGTGGCCTTTACCATTTGCAACTTCTTGTTGTGGTATTGAGTTTATGGCAACGATGGCTTCCCACTACGATTTAGGTCGTTTTGGGTCAGAACGTTTAAGTTTTTCTCCACGTCAGGCAGACTTACTAATGGTGATGGGTACTATCTCTAAAAAATTAGCACCTGTTGTGAAACAAGTTTACTTACAAATGGCAGAACCTCGTTGGGTTATTGCTATGGGGGCTTGTGCTTCGAGCGGGGGAATTTTTGATACTTACAGTGTATTACAAGGTATTGACAGAATAATTCCTGTGGATGTATACATTCCTGGATGTCCGCCAAGACCAGAACAAGTAATTGATGGTATCTTACAAGTACAAGATTTAGTAGGGAAAGAATCGCTTCGCAGAAGAAATACTCCTGAATATACCGAGTTATTAGCGTCTTACGGAATCGAGTAATATGGAAAATGTAACGGAACGCATAGGAAAAGCATTACAAGATAAATTTGGTGGTGCTATCGTAAAACAAGAGTTAATCGTTGATTTCCCAACTTTTACTGTTAAAAAAGAAGAAATCTTAAACGTATTGACTTTCTTATACGATTACGAAGATTACAAATTTCAGTTTATGACTTCGTTGTGTGGAGTTCATTATCCTGATAATGCAAAAGAAGAAGAGTTTTGTGTTGTATATCAATTACACGATATGGTACAAAACCAACGTATTCGTATCAAAGTATACACTTCAGAGGCTGATATTAAAGTTCCAAGTGTGACTTCTTTGTTTAAAACAGCAAATTGGTTGGAAAGAGAAACATACGATTTCTATGGAATTCAATTTACAGGTCATCCAAATTTGACAAAAATCTTAAATATGGACGACCAACCTTACTTCCCAATGCGTAAACAATACCAAGTGGAAGACGAGACAAGAGAAGACAAAGACGACGCAATGTTCGGTCGTTAAACCAAAATTCTAACAGAATTACTATGAATTCAGCAGAATTAGAAAAAAGAAGATTAGAGGTAGAAAAACAAGGATATTCAATATTAAACCTTGGACCTACTCACCCTGCAACACACGGTATTTTTGAGAATATCCTTACTATGGATGGGGATATCATTATGGATGCTGTGCCAACTGTAGGGTATATTCACAGAGCATTTGAAAAAATCGCTGAAAGAAGAAATTATTACCAAATTACTACGCTTACTGACCGCTTAAATTATTGTTCGGCACCAATTAACAACCTTGGTTGGCAAATGACTGTCGAAAAATTATTAGGCATCGAAGTTCCAAAACGCGCTCAATATATGCGTGTGATTATTATGGAATTAGCACGTATCGCAGACCATTTGGTATGTAACAGTGTTATCGGGGTAGATACAGGTGCTTTGAGTGGTTTCTTGTATGTATTCCAACAACGTGAGAAAATTTATGAAATCTACGAAGACATTTGTGGTGCTCGTTTGACAACAAATATGGGACGTGTAGGTGGTTTTCAAAATGAATTCCCTGCGTCTGCTTGGCAAAAAATCCACAATTTCGTAGAAACATTCCCTAAGATATTCGAAGAGTTTGACTCACTTTTAACGAGAAACAGAATTTTTATGGACAGAACCATTGGTGCTGGTCCTATTTCTGCTGAAAAAGCGTTAAACTATGGTTTTACTGGTCCTAACTTACGTGCGACTGGTGTAGATTATGATGTACGTGTAGCAACACCGTATTCATCGTATGAAGATTTCGATTTCCAAATTCCAGTAGGACAAAATGGAGATACTTACGACCGTTTTATGGTTCGTCAAGAAGAAATCAAACAATCGTTTAGTATCATCAAGCAAGCAATTGCGAAATTACCTGATGGACCTGTTCACGCAGATGTTCCAGAGGTATTCTTACCACCGAAAGAAGAGGTGTACCACAATATGGAAGCGTTGATTTACCAATTCAAAATCATTATGGGTGAATCAAACATTCCAGCAGGTGAAGTATATCATTCAGTAGAAGGTGGAAATGGAGAATTAGGTTTTTACTTAATCAGCGACGGTGGTAGAGCACCTTTCAGATTAAGTTTCAGAAGACCGTGCTTCATTTATTACCAAGCATATTCAGAAATGATTAAAGGGGCTATGTTGTCTGATGCCGTTCTTACGTTGAGTAGTTTGAACGTAATCGCAGGAGAATTAGACGCATAGAATTTATAATAGTTAAGAAACAGCGTATGTCAGAAATAGCATTTTCAACAGAAGCAATGGAGGTAGTGAAAAAAATCATTAAACGCTACCCAGAAGGAAGACAAAAATCAGCCTTATTGCCTGTATTGCACGTTGCACAAGCAGAATTCGATGGATGGTTAAGTCCAGAAGTAATGGATTATGTTGCATCGATTTTAGAAATCAAACCGATTGAGGTGTACGAGGTAGCATCTTTCTACACAATGTATAACCTACAACCCGTAGGAAAATGCTTGTTAGAAGTTTGTCAAACAGGACCTTGTATGTTAAACGGGGCAGATGATTTAGTGACATATTTAGAGAATAAATTGAATATCAAAGTTGGTGAAACAACAACTGATGGAATGTTTACCCTTAAAACAGTAGAATGTTTAGGTTCTTGTGGCACTGCACCAATGTTACAATGTGGAGCAGATTATCACGAAAATCTAACGAATGAAAAAGCAGATGCCTTAATTGAAAAATTACGTGCAGATGATAAACGTTCAAGATACTGTTAATTGACAACTACTATGGGACGTAAAATATTATTAGAACACGAAAACGTACCAGGGATTGAAACCTTGGAAGTTTACCGTAAAATGGGTGGATATCGTGCTGCTGAAAAAGCAATTAAATCGATGGCGCCAGACGATATTACAGAAGAAGTTAAAAAATCTGGTTTAAGAGGTAGAGGTGGAGCAGGTTTCCCAGCTGGGATGAAGTGGAGTTTTATCGATAAAAAATCAGAAAAACCTCGTTACTTGGTATGTAATGCCGATGAGAGTGAGCCTGGAACTTTCAAAGACAGGTATTTGATGGAAAAAATTCCGCACGCATTAGTGGAAGGAATGTTGGTATCAAGTTTCGCTTTAGGGGCAAAGACATCTTACATTTATATCCGTGGAGAATATTTCTATATATTGCGTATTTTAGAAAAAGCAATCGCAGAAGCATACGAAGCAGGTTTGTTAGGAAAAAATATTTTCGGTACAGATTACTCGTTAGACTTACACGTTCAAATTGGAGGTGGAGCCTATATCTGTGGAGAAGAAACAGCCTTATTGGAATCTTTGGAAGGAAAACGTGGTAATCCGCGTATGAAACCACCTTTCCCAGCGATTTCAGGATTGTACGCTTCGCCAACAGTGGTTAACAACGTTGAAACGATTGCAGCAGTTCCGCATATTGTAAATATGACAGGAGAAGAATATGCTAAAATCGGTATCGAAAGAAGTACAGGTACTAAATTAATTTCTGCAAGTGGTCATATTAACAAACCAGGTGTGTATGAAATCGAATTAGGCTTACCAGTAGAAGAATTTATCTATTCAGAAGAATATTGTGGAGGTATTAAAGACGGTAGAAAAATCAAAGCAATGATTGCAGGTGGTTCTTCTGTTCCGATTTTACCAGCACATTTAATTACAAAAACGGCTAATGGTGATGCTCGTTTGATGACGTATGAATCGTTAGCAGATGGTGGATTTGCATCAGGTACAATGTTAGGTTCAGGTGGTTTTATCATTATGGATGAAACGGCTTGTATCGTAAGACATACGTGGACCTTGGCTCGTTTCTACCACCACGAATCGTGTGGACAATGTTCCCCTTGTCGTGAAGGTACAGGATGGATGGAAAAAGTATTACATCGTATCGAAAATGGTCACGGTACTATGAAAGACATTGATTTATTAGTAGATATATCAAAGAAAATTGAAGGAAATACGATTTGTCCATTGGGTGACGCTGCTGCTTGGCCAGTGGCAAGTGCTATTCGCCATTTCCGTGAGGAATTTGAATACCACGTGTTAAATCCAGAGAAAATCAAAGACCCAAAACATTTTGAGAAAGAACCGTTTGTAAGTTCTGCAACTCAAAACGCATAATTAAGCACCTTTTCGCAATTAGATAATAGAAAGAAAATGGCAAAAGTAACTATCGACGGAGTAGAAATAGAAGTACCAGACGGAACGACTATTTTGAATGCAGCAAGAAGCGTAGGAGGGGATATCGTACCACCTGCGATGTGCTACTATTCCAAATTAGAAGGAAGTGGAGGTAAATGTCGTACGTGTTTAGTAAAAGTATCACAAGGTTCTACCAACGACCCACGTCCAATGCCAAAATTGGTTCCATCGTGTCGTACTACCGTAATGGATGGTATGGTGGTAGAAAATATCACTAGCCCACAAGTATTGGAAGCACGTAAAGGAGTAGTTGAGTTTTTATTAATCAACCACCCGTTGGATTGTCCAATTTGTGACCAAGCAGGAGAATGTGATTTACAAAACCTTGGTTTCAAACACGGAGCAGTAAGTACACGTTACGAAGAAGAAAGAAGAACGTACGAAAAAATCGACATAGGCGACAAAATCAAACTACATATGGACAGATGTATTCTGTGCTACCGTTGTACGTTTGTGGCTGATCAAGTAGCAGAAGGCGGAAGATGTCACGGAGTTATTAACCGTGGAGACCACGCAGAAATTTCTACCTACATTGAGAAAGCAATCGATAGCGATTTCTCAGGAAATATGATTGATGTTTGTCCTGTTGGAGCGTTAACGGATAAAACGGCTCGTTTTGGAAGTCGTGTTTGGTTTACGAAGCCAATGGACGCACACAGAGATTGTGAACATCCACAATGTTCTGGAAAAGTAGTTGTTTGGGAAAAAGGAGACGAAATTTTACGTGTAACAGGAAGAAAAGACCAATACAACGAAGTAGAATCGTTTATCTGTAATACGTGTCGATTCGAAAAGAAAAAAACAAGTGATTGGGTTATTGAAGGACCTCGTCACATTGACCGTAAATCCGTTGTTTCATTAAATCATTATGAGCATTTGAAAGATATTAAAGAAGATATTCTAAAATATCAAAAACAAATCTCTGAAAACTTAAATAAAGGATAATAAAATGGAAGCCGGATTATTATTTAAAATCATTTTGGTTGTTACAATGTTTGCCGTTTCTTTATTGGTGGCAATGTATTCAACTTTATTGGAGCGTAAAGTTTCTGCTTGGATGCAAAACCGTAAAGGACCAAACAGAGCGGGACCACTTGGATTGTTACAACCATTGGCGGATGGGGTTAAAATGTTTATGAAAGAGGAAATCATTCCTAACGTTTCAAACAAAGCCTTATTTATCCTTGGACCGTGTATCGCAATGACCACTGCATTGATGGCAGGAGCATTAATTCCTTGGGGAGGCGATATCGAATTATGGGGACACACTTTCCAATTACAAGTAGCAGACTTAAATATTGGTGTACTTTACATATTTGGTATTACGTCATTAGGAGTTTATGGTATTATGATTGGTGGTTGGGCATCAAACAACAAATACTCGTTGATGGGTGCTATTCGTGCATCTGCACAGATGATTAGTTACGAAATCGCAATGGGATTAGCAATCATCGCGTTGATTATGTCAACAGGTACAATGAGTTTGAAAGAAATCGCTGATCAACAAGATGCAGGATTAGCAAACTTTGTATATCAACCATTAGGGTTTTTAATCTTTTTAATTTGTGCTTTTGCAGAGTTAAACAGAGCACCTTTCGATATGCCTGAAAGTGAATCAGAATTGATTGGTGGATACCACACAGAGTATTCAAGTATGAAATTAGGTTTATTCCTATTTGCAGAATACATCAATATGTTTATCTCTTCTGCAGTAATTGTAACTTTCTACTTTGGAGGATACCATTTCCCATTCCAAAATGAAATCAACGAAGCATTAGGATTGTCAACAACAATGGCAACTGCATTAGGAACAGGAATTATGTTTATCAAAGTATTCTTCTTCATCTTCTTCTTTATGTGGATCCGTTGGACTTTACCACGTTTCAGATATGACCAGTTGATGAGGTTAGGATGGAAATCACTAATTCCGTTAGCGATTTTAAATATCTTGGTTACAGGTGTAGTAATGTGGATGAATGGTAAAATCAATTAATTTTTAGAGAGATGCAACCACTAACAAACAGAGCAAAACAAGTAGTAAAGAAAGAAATGACACTTTCCGAAAAATTGTATATACCTGCAATTTGGGGAGGGATGAAAATTACTTTCAAAAATATGTTTAGAAAAGCAGCAACGATTCAATATCCTGAAGTAAAACGTGATATGAGCCCGAATTTCCGTGGACAACACGTATTGAAAAGAGATGAGAATGGGGCTGAAAGATGTACAGCGTGTGGATTGTGTGCTGTGGCTTGTCCGGCAGAAGCAATCACAATGAATGCTGCGGAACGTAAAAAAGGAGAAGAAGGATTATACAGAGAAGAAAAATATGCAGCAAATTATGAAATCAATATGTTGCGTTGTATTTTCTGCGGCTTATGCGAAGATGCGTGTCCGAAAGAAGCCATTTTCTTAACAGATAGAATTGTTCCTACTGAATTCGATAGAGATGATTTCGTTTACGGAAAAGACAAATTAGTTGAAAAAGTAAACGAGCGTATCGATGTTACAAAACGTCAAACACAAGAAGTGTTGGAATTCAAAAAGAATAAGAATTTAAGTCACAATAAAATATAAAGAAATGACACATTATGTATTTTATTTCTTGTCATTTTTAGCAATACTATCTGGATTGATGGTGGTATTCTCTAAAAATCCAATCCACAGCGTATTATATCTAGTAATTACGTTTTTCTCTATCGCGGGCCATTATTTATTATTAAATGCACAATTCCTTGCAGTAGTTCACATTGTAGTATATGCCGGAGCAATTATGGTATTGTTCTTATATGTGTTAATGCTATTAAACCTGAATGTTAGTGCTGAACCTGTGAAAAAAACATGGGTGAAAATTGCGGGGGTGGTTTCAGGAGGAATGTTATTATTGACATTAGTTGCCACTTTCGGTAAAGCAGAAACTCAACCATTAATTCAAAAAGATGCTACGATTGGTGTTACAGCAAACCTTGGAAAAATTCTTTTCAATGAATTTGCATTGCCATTCGAAATTTCATCTGTGCTTTTATTAGGAGCAATGGTTGGAGCAATAATGTTAAGTAAAAAAGAAGTTAATAAATAGAGTATGGAAACATTACAGGCTATACCCTTAAATCATTATATTTTGTTGAGTGCAGCATTGTTCTCAATCGGTGTGATGGGGGTTCTTTTAAGAAGAAATGCCATTATCATCTTTATGTGTATTGAGTTAATGCTAAACGCAGTGAACTTATTAATGGTAGCATTTTCTGCACACCACGGAGATGGAAAAGGACAAGTATTTGTATTCTTCATTATGGCGGTAGCAGCAGCAGAAGTGGCTGTTGGTTTATCCATTTTGATAATGATACACCGTAATACACAAACTACGGATATTGGATTTCTTAACAAACTTAAATTTTAAGCGCAATGAAAGAGTTAATTTGGTTAGTACCACTTTTACCGTTGACAGGATTTTTGATTGTCAGCCTTGGTAAATCCTACCTTTCTAAAAGCCTTTCAGGTATCATTGCAAGCACAATGGTATTAGGTTCTTTCTTGTTAGCGTTAGGAATTTTCTTCGAAATCTCGGGAAGCAAAGAGAAATCATTTACATTGAACTTATTTGAGTGGATTGCCGCTGGTGATTTCAAAGTAAATATTGCGTTCTTAATAGACCCATTATCATCTATTATGTTATTGATTATTACAGGTGTTGGTTTCTTAATCCACCTATATTCAATGGGATATATGCACGACGATGAAGGATATGCAAAATTCTTTTCTTACTTAAACTTGTTCGTTTTCTTTATGTTATTACTTGTTTTAGGTGATAACTACTTGTTAATGTTTGCAGGTTGGGAAGGTGTAGGATTAGCATCTTATTTATTAATCGGTTTCTGGTTCAAAAACAGTTCTTACAACGATGCTGCAAAAAAAGCATTCATCGTAAACAGAATAGGGGATTTAGGTTTCATTTTAGGTATCTTCTTAATCTACATTACTTTTGGTTCTATTCAATACAGTAACGTATTTGGAGAAGCATTGAATTTAAAAGAAAGCGAACCAGCAATCGTAGCAGCCACTTTATTGTTGTTCATTGGAGCAATGGGAAAAAGTGCTCAAATTCCTTTATACACGTGGTTACCAGATGCAATGGCAGGACCAACACCAGTTTCTGCATTAATTCACGCTGCAACAATGGTTACCGCTGGGGTTTATATGATTGTTCGTTCAAACATTTTATACAGTCTTTCACCTGAAACATTAGAGTTTGTTGCAATCATTGGTGGGGTAACTGCTGTATTTGCAGCATCTATCGGTATTTTCCAAAACGATATCAAAAAAGTATTGGCTTATTCAACGGTAAGTCAATTAGGATATATGTTCCTTGCATTAGGAGTAGGTGCTTTCACGGGTGGTGTTTTCCATTTGATGACACACGCTTTCTTCAAAGCATTGTTATTCTTGGGTGCAGGTAGCGTTATCCACGCTATGTGCGGTGAACAAGACATTCGTAAAATGGGAGGATTGAAAAAACACATTCCTATTACCTATGCTACATTCTTAATTGGAACTATTGCTATTTCAGGTATTCCACCATTTTCAGGATTTTTCTCAAAAGATGAAATTTTAGCACACGCATACGAAAAAAGCCCACTTTTCTGGGTATTGGGTGTACTTGGTTCAATGATGACTACGTTCTATATGTTCCGTTTATTATTTGTTACTTTCTTCGGAAGTTTCAGAGGAACAGAAGAACAAAAACACCATTTACACGAATCACCAAAAACGATGACTATTCCGTTAATCGTATTAGCAATATTAGCAACGATTGCAGGATTTGCAGGTATTCCAGATATAATGGTACACGAGGGACATTGGTTAAAAGGTTTCTTACACCCTGTATTAAAAGATTCAGATGCGTTTACACACGGACACAAAATGTCTCACAGTATGGAATGGGTGTTAATGGGTGCAACTGTATTAATCACGATTTTAATGTTGTTATTTGCATATACGAAATTCGTTAAAGGAAAAAATGTTCCTGCAGGAGATGATAAAAAACAAGGATTCTTACCAAACTTGTTGGCAAACAAATACTATGTAGATGAGTTATACAACGCAATCATCACAAAACCATTGAATGCATTATCAGGTTTTACGTATAAATTCCTTGAATTAAAAGGAGTAGATTTCGTAGTAAGTGGTACAGGAAACGCAATCGTGTGGGTGAGTAGCGTGGTTAGAAGAGTACAATCAGGGAATACCGGTTTCTATATCTTCGCAATGGTAGTGAGTATCATTGTAATATTGGTAATTAATTTATTAAACAAATAACAAACAGAGAATGATAACTACATTGCTTTTATTACTTCCTTTAATAGTAGGTTTAGTTTTATTCTTCATTAAAGGGAACAGCGTAAAAACAATTGCATTAGGTGCAAGTATCGCTGAATTAGTGTTGGGTGTTACCGCATTCCTGAACTTTGATAAGAAAATCGTGAATGCTCAATTTGTGAGTAATCAACCGTGGATTAAAAGTATGGGAATTAATTTCCATATCGGTATGGATGGTATCAGTTTGATATTAGTGTTATTAACAACCGTGTTAGTACCTTTTATCATATTAGTTGCAAACCGTAAAACATACCACAATCAATCAACGTTATATGCATTGATTTTATTGATGCAATTTGGATTAGTAGGTGTATTTACAGCACAAGATGCTTTCTTATTTTACATTTTCTGGGAGGTTGCTTTAATTCCGATTTACTTTATCGCATTGATTTGGGGTGGAGCAGAGAAAATTAAAATCACATTCAAATTCTTCATCTATACATTAGCAGGAAGTTTATTAATGTTAGCAGGTTTAATCTATTTGTATTTACAAACACCTGTACCGCATAATTTCTCTTTACAAGCGTTGTATGATCTTCAATTAACAAAAGGTACACAATCGTGGGTGTTTTGGTTATTCTTCCTTGCATTCGCTATTAAAATGCCTGTTTTCCCATTCCATTCTTGGTTAGCAGATACCTATACAGATGCACCAACACCTGGAACAATGTTATTGTCAGGGATTATGTCTAAAATGGGGGTATATGGTGCTATTCGTATTTTGTTACCAATGGTACCACAAGGAATGCACGAATCACTTTGGGGACCAACGGTAATTACATTAGCAGTGATTGGAGTAATTTACGCTTCATTGATGGCTATGTACCAAAAAGATTACAAACGATTAATTGCTTATTCATCAGCAGCGCACGTTGGATTAATTGCAGCAGGAGTATTCAGTATTACAGATACAGGTTTATCAGGAGCGGTGGTTCAAATGTTTGCTCACGGTATTAGTTCTTTCGGTTTGTTCTATATGGTTAGTATTTTAGAAGAAAGAACAGGAACAAGACAATTAGACCAACTAGGAGGTATTCGTATCGTAGCACCAATTTATGCAACGGTATTTATGATTATTATGATGGCATCTATTGCTTTACCATTAACAAGTGGTTTCGTAGGAGAATTCTTGTTATTAGCAGGTATTTACGAATACAACGGATGGTTAGCAGGATTTGCAGGTTTATCAACAATTCTTGGAGCAGTATATATGTTGAGAAGTTATCAATCAGCAATTTTAGGAGATAAAACAGCTGTATCAGATAAATTCTTCGATTTAGTATGGCAAGAGAAAGTAATAATCTTCCCATTAATCATAATCATTTTCTTCGTTGGGGTTTATCCAAAACCATTGATGGAGGTGATTGAACCAGCGGTAAAAAACATTTTTACCATAATGGAAGTAACTAAAAAATAAGCATTGTAATAGATAAGATATGAAAACATTAGTCATATTAAGCAGTTTAGGAATTTTAGGAATTTTATCTGAAATTTTAAACTTCAAAAAAGTAATTCATAAAATTGCCATTGTAGGTTTACTAGTTGCATTAGGTATAACAGTAACTGAATGGGACAATCCGCTACCGATGCATTTCTACAATATGGTTTCTTTTGATAACCAAAGTGTAGCATTCACAGCAGTAATTATTATTACAGGAATTTTATGGTTGTTATCTTCTATCAGTTTCTTTGATGATGAACAACACATAGCAGACAAAACTACGTTGGTATTATTCTCGTTAGTAGGAGCAGTTTGTATGGTTTCTTACCATAACTTAACAATGTTATTTATTGGTATTGAGATACTTTCTATATGTATTTATGTATTAGCAGGTAGTAAAAAGAATGATTTAGCATCGAATGAATCAGCGATGAAATATTTCTTAATGGGTTCATTTGCTACTGGTTTCTTATTGATGGGAATTGCGTTTATCTACGGAGCAACTGCTTCATTTGATATTGAAGAAATCAAAATGTATATGCAAAACGGAGCGAAAAATGTGGAATTAGTTTACACAGGTATTTTATTATTAGTGATTGGATTATCATTTAAAATTTCTGCTGTTCCTTTCCATTTTTGGGCACCAGATGTATATGAAGGAGCACCAATACAAGTAACAAGTTTAATGTCAACCGTTGTAAAAACAGCAGCGATTGCAGCATTCTTTAAATTATTTACTACAAGTTTTGGAACACAAACAGGTATTTGGGAACCAACATTAACGTGGATAGCAGGAATTACAGTTATAGTAGGTAATGTAATTGCAGTATTCCAAACGAATGCAAAGAGAATGTTGGCTTATTCAGGTATTTCTCACGCTGGATATTTGTTATTAGCAGTGTTAGCAAACAACGAAAACGGAGGACACGCATTGATTTATTACACATTAGCATATTCTGTTTCTACAATAGTTGCTTTCACGGTAATTAGTGCAGTAGCAAACGCAAAAGGAAATACGGATTTTGATGGATTTAAAGGGCTAGGAAAGAAAAATCCTTTGTTAGTGGTAGCGACTATCATTTCGATGCTTTCATTAGCAGGAATTCCACCATTTGCTGGTTTCTTCGGAAAATATTTCTTATTCGAATCGTATTTAGAAAAACACGGAATAGAATTAATCATTGTTGCATTAGTTGGTTCTGCAATCAGTATCTACTACTATTTCCGTTTAATAGTAACTATGTTCAAAGGAGATAGCGAAGAAGTTATTCCATTAACAAACACCTCAAAATTGGTACTAATCATCGGAATTGCTTTAACGGTTGCTATGGGTATTTGCCCAGATATGATTAAAGGAGGGTGGTAGTTGTTAATTATGAATGATTAATGATGAGTTATGAATTAAAATAACTTAATTATAAATACAAAACCCGAAATTTAAACGTTTCGGGTTTTTTTATTTATAAATAATTCATAATAAACAAATTAAATCAGTTCAACATTTTTCAAAAAAAGGGATAATAATAGGTATAACATATTCTGTTTTTAATTAAATTCGAATATAATTAACTGAAAATTATGAAAAAAGACAGACCAAAAATAAAAATCGAGTTAACCAAATCAGATAAAATATTAGAAGCAATTGCATTACTATTATTAGTTGTATTATGGATATATATAATATACAATTACAATTCTTTACCAGAAATAATAAACACACATTTCAATGCGCAAGGGAAACCAGACGGAAGTGGAGATAAACAATACATTTTTGGATTACCAGGTGTTGCTACGTTTTGTTATATAGTGTTAACTATTTCAAATAGATATCCAAATATTTTAAATTACACTGAGGAAATCACAGAGGAAAACGCATTAGAAGTCTATACAAAAGGAACTAAAATAGCAAGAATACTAAAAATCATAATAATTGGTATTTTCGGTTATGCAAGTTGGCAAACAATAAGTAATGTTAATGTAAGCCCTCTATTTTTTCCTATAATGTTAGTTGCAATTTTTGGACCAATCATTTATTTTAATGTAAAAAAAAGTAATAAATAAAAGTTCAGATATTATAAAAAGAAAACCCGAAATTTAAACGTTTCGGGTTTTTTTATTTCAAATTTGTACCTTTAAGGCTATGAAATTTTTAGGGCAGTATGTAATTATTGGTGCATTGAGCATTTCCATATTATCAGGGTGTACGACAAAAAGAGCAGAAGAAAAATCAAAACAACAGACTAAAAAAGAAGATTATACACCTGAATTTAACGAGGTGGAAAAATCATTTATCAAAGAAAAAAAACAAGGAATTTACCCGTTTTACAATGATATTCTTGGAAAAAAGAGTTTTAACGGAATGTTTTTGGTCGCTAAAAATGGGAAAATCATATTCGAAAAAGTAAATGGTTTTTTGAATTATGAGAAAAACAAAAAATTAAACGCAACAACTCCTATACATATTGCTTCAATCAGTAAAGTAGCCACTGCTTTAGCCACAATGCGTTTGGTAGATAAAGGTAAAATTAACCTCGAAGATGATATACGAAAATATTTACCAACTATTCCTTATAAAGATGTAACTGTTAGAATGTTGTTAAATCATCGGAGCGGTATACCTTATTACGGGTATTTTTCAGAAGGAATTTGGAATAAAAAATTCATAATGAGAAATAAAGATGTGTTAAAAATGATAAACAAATATAAATTTCCATTAAACTATCCTGCAGGAACTCACTTTTCTTATTGTAACACAAACTATGCATTATTAGCATTAATCATTGAAAAAGCATCAGAAAAGAAATTTCCTGTTGCAATGAAAGAACTGATTTTCGAACCATTAGAAATGGAAAACAGTTTTATAATGGATAAACCTGAAAAAATAAACGAAGTTTCTCCATCATATAATTCACGTTATATAATGCAAGCAGTTGATTTTCTTGATGGTGTATATGGAGATAAAAATATGTACAGCACCGCAAGAGATATACTTAAAATGGATATCTCAACCTATTCCAAAGACTTTCTTTCTGAAAAAGCACGTAAAGAAATTTACCGTGGATATAGTTATGAAAGAGCAGGATCAAGAAATTATGGATTAGGAATGCGAATGGTAGAAGTACCAGATAAAAAACCATATTTTTTTCATACAGGTTGGTGGCACGGAAACACAGGTTGTTATGCTACCTTACGTGGTGATACAGTCTGTATAATTGCTTTATCAAATGCTTACACGAAAAGTGTATATCAAATTCACAAACTAGCAAACTTGTTTAAGGGGTATCCTTTTGAGTGAATTATAATTTATGAGTTATGAATTATGACTTAGTGTTCATTCATAACTCAAAATTCATAATTACATACAAGGAATTTTCTCAATTCTTTTTTGGTGTCTACCACCTTCAAATTCAGTAGAAAAGAATATATCAACAATAGCAAATGCTTCTTCATCAGAGATAAAACGTGCTGGAATAGTTACTATGTTAGCATCATTATGTTCACGTGCTAATTTAGCAATTTCAGCAGTCCAACATAAAGCACTACGAATTCCTTGGTGTTTGTTTGCAGTCATATTGATACCATTTCCACTACCACACAATAAAATTCCTTTTGTTCCAGGATTGTTTTCCACTTGTGAAGCCACTGGATGTGCAAAATCAGCATAATCAATACTATCTTCTGAATAACATCCTTTATCATCAAAAGTAAACCCTTTACTTTCTAAATGTTTTATAATTTTGTTTTTTAATTCAAAACCTGCGTGATCGCTCCCGATAGCTATCGGGGTTATAGAATTTACCATAATTGTTCTTTTTTTCAAAGGTAAAGTATATAAACAAATCTATCAACTTATTCACATTTGAAAAAGTAGGTTTTCATAATCATCAATAAACAAAGGATATTTAAAAAGTATTTATACATTAAATAAGATATATAACTGTTGATAAGTGTTAAAAGAAAATAAAAACTAAAACTTGTTGTTTTAAAATAATTGTACAAGCCAAAACACAAACGAAATATACAAGCAAAGTTTTGGTAACTTTTAGTTAAAAAACACACGGGGTTAATAACAAGAAAAGTGATTATTATTATATAAAGTTTTAAATATACTCAGTTGTACACATTCTTGTGAATAACCAATTAAAATTTTAAAAATAAATAAGATAAAGAGATTTAAATTGTGTATAAACTTACATTTTATATTCATAACTCATAAATCCTAATTTATATTTCTTCGGTTATACACATATTAACATCCTTAATAAAAAGAAGAATAAGATTTTTTAAAAATTCTTTTTTATTATTTATTAAATAAAAGGAGATTTTAGAAGATTTGCTTCTTTGGATTGGTTTAGTTACCTTAAAATAGAATAGGATTATTTATATTGAAAATTAGTAGGTTATAATTGTCCTCTCCCTGTGTCCCCCTCCATTTCGATAAACTCAATGTAAACTTGGGGGAAGACTTAATCTTCTCAAAGATTTTTATTTTTTAATGAATTCAGTTTATACCATTTCGTTTCCCATTCGGAGAAGGGTAAAGGATATTTTACTATTAAGGTTAAGATTATTGTTTTTTAAATCATTTTATTCCCCAATTATTTCATTTATCTTTATAAATCATAATTTGATAGTTTTATGGCAAATAGCAAAGTGTTGGTGGTTGAAGATGAGTTAATTGTAGCAAAAGATATTCAACATAACTTGGAAAGATTGGGGTATGATGTAATTGGAATTGCCAGTGAAATGGAGGAAAGTTTACAATTAGTAGGAGAGAAGGAACCTGATGTTGTATTGATGGATATTATGCTTCGCAATGGTGAAAGTGGAATAGATATAGCAAATGCTATTCGTAAAGATTATAAAATTCCTGTTATTTTCCTTACTGCATATGCTGATGTTGCTACCATTGAGAAAGCAAAAAAAGCAGAAAGTTATGGATATATATTAAAACCTTTTAAATCAGTTGATTTACAAACAAATATTGAACTTGCTATTAATAAACATGCTAAAGATTTAGAGATTGAAAAAGAAAGAGATGTATTAGCAAATTATATTGGACAAGGTGATACTAATACAAATGATGTTTTTATACGTACTTCAAACAAATTAGTAAAACTTAAAAAAGAACAGATCTTATATGTTGAAGCATTAAAAGATTATGTAATTGTTCATTTAGAAAACAATAAATATACCTTACATACTACAATGAAAGAAATTGAAAGTAAGCTAGGAAATAAGGAATTTATACGAATTCATCGTTCTTTTATTGTACAAATGGATAAAATAGAAAGCATAGAACTTCCAAATTTGCGTTTAGAAGGTGAAACTCAACTTTTACCTATCGGAGGTTCATACAAAGATGAATTGTTCAGTAGAATTAATATGATATAGGTATTACACGATTTCTAGTGTAATTTGTCTTTTACCAGTTTCTACTTTGATTACTTGTACTTGTACTTTATCTCCAAAATTGTATTGCTTTTTTGTTTTTGAACCTGTAATACAATAATTATCTTGGTCATAATAAAAACGATCTCCAGGAATATCTTGTAATGCAATCATTCCTTCACAATGGTTATCATCGATACGTACAAACATTCCAAAATCAGCGATTCCAGAAACGGTTCCATTAAATACTTCCCCTAAATGGTCTTTCATAAATAAGGTTTGGAAATATTTATTAGACTCACGTTCTGCTTCAGTTGCTTTACGTTCCATTTTAGAAATGTGTTTACAAACATCTGAAAGTTCACTACCGTATTTGTGTTTTTGATTTGTAAGTTCTTCAAATAGAATACGATGTACTAATAAATCGGCATAACGACGAATAGGGGAGGTAAAATGAGCATAATATTCAAATGCTAATCCAAAGTGACCAATATTTTCTGAATCGTAATTTGCTTTAGCCATCGAACGAATTGCCATTGATTGAACAATAGAATATTCATTTTCTGATTTAATTTCTTCAAATAATTTATTGATGGATTTCGCTACATTTTCAATGCTATCAACTTTTAGTTCGTGTCCGAATTTATTGATAAACATTTTAAATGCTTCAATTTTAGCAATATCTGGTTTATCGTGGCATCTATATACAAATGGAATTGGGTCGCGTTTTAATCCTCGTTGGTGAATAAATGTTGCTACGCGTTTGTTGGCAAGTAACATAAATTCTTCAATTAATTTATGCGCATCTTTGGATACTTTGGAATAAACGTCTGTTGGATTTCCTTCTTCGTTTAGTTTAAATCTTACCTCCTCACTTTCAATATTTAATGCTCCTTTTTTCAAGCGTTCTTTGCGGTAGATTTTTGCTATTTTATCTAATGTATGAATTTCTTCTTTGAAGTCTCCGTCTTTCCCTTCAATGATTTCTTGTGCTTCTTCGTATGAAAATCTTCTATCCGAGTGAATGACTGTTTTACCAAACCATTCGTTGTAAATTTTCCCTGTTTCATCGATTTCAAAGACGGCTGAAAAACTGAATTTATCTTCATTTGGACGTAAAGAACACGCAAAATTAGAAAGTTGTTCTGGTAACATAGGTACCACTCTATCCACTAAATAAACAGAATTTCCACGTTGCCTAGCTTCTTTATCCATTACTGAATTTTCCACTACATAATGACTAACATCAGCGATATGAATACCAATTTCATAATTACCATTTTCTAATTTTTGAATAGAAAGTGCATCATCAAAATCTTTAGCATCAATTGGGTCAATGGTAAACGTGGTAATATTTCTAAAATCACGGCGTTTTTTAACTTCTTCTGCATCGAGTTCCATCGAAACTAATTCAGCAGAAGCGATTACTTCTTGTGGAAATTTATATTCAATACCTTGTCCTAATAAAATACTAATCATTTCCGTATCGTTCGGACTCTTTTTATTTAAAAGTTCAATTACTTCACCAAATGGAAATTCGGCAGATTTAGGCCAAACGGTGATTTTAGCAATTACTTTATCTGTGTTATTAGCACCGTTTAATTTTTCTTTCGGAATGTAAATTTTAACACCTGATTTATAGTTATCTGGAATTAAAAACCCGAATTTATCGTGCATTTCGATAGAACCAACAAACTGTGTACGTTCACGTTGCACAATTTCAGTAACAATTCCTTCGCGTCTTCCTTTTCCTTGTTTGGTAATTGCCACTTTTACAAAATCACCATTCAAGGCTTTATTTGTATTTTGTGGAGCGATATAAATATCAGTTTCTTTTTTTCCTGTAAGTAAAAATGCTGCGCCCTTTGCTGTAATTTGAATTTCCCCTTCAAGTGTTTCTAACGTTCTATTTCGTGAAAAAACTCCGTGCGACTTTTCGAAGATAACCCCATTACGGGCCATAGTATTTAGGATTTCATATACCTGCCTTCTCAATTCATTTTCACGTACATTCATTAATGCACATACTTCTTTATGAGTAATTTCAGTTAAATCTGGTTTGTCAAAAATCTTACGAACAATGTGTGATAAACTATCTTTTTGTGTTGATTTGTTTTTACTATTTTGAAATTTTGAAGGTTTTCTTTTTGACATAAGTTTACGATATATTTGCTAATTTACGATTTATTTAAAGAGAGAAATAGGATTAATAGATAGGTTATATCAAATACTTTGTTAATTACTATTTATAACGAATATATATTTCTGCTTTTAAACTTTTTGAATACATTCATTGTTTAACTTTGGTAAAAAATATATTATGAATACACGTGTAGAAATAGCATTAAATGATCAAGTTGAAAAAGAGAGTTTTTCTTCGCAGTTTTATTTGGCTATGGCTTCTTGGGCTGAAAATAATGGGTTAAATGGTACAGCACAATTTATGTACAAACATTCAGACGAAGAGCGTTTTCATATGTTGAAGTTGATGAAATTTATCAACGAACGTGGTGGAAAAGCGGTAGTTCCTGCTCTTTCTCAACCGCCAATGGAATTTAATACTATTTTGAATGTTTTTGAACAATTATTACACCACGAGTTAATGGTTACAGATAGCATTAATAACTTGGTTGATATTTGTTTACAAGAGAAAGATTACACTACACATAATTTTGTTCAATGGTACGTTTCTGAACAATTAGAGGAAGAAGCATTGGCAAGAACTTTATTGGATAAATTGAAATTAATAGGCGGTGATGCAGGTGGTATTTATATTTTCGATAGAGATTTAGAAAAATTTGTAACTACTACAAATAAAGATCCTCAAGCAACAGCATAATTTCAAAAACATATTTTATATAAAAAACAGCTCTTAAGGCTGTTTTTTTGTTTTATAACAAAAAAAAAGGGACTTATTAAAGGTCCCTTAAAAAATGAATATATCTGATTATTATAATGAATAAGAAGAAATTTTTCTTTCTGGATTTAAAATCAAAATAGGAATATTTGCTTCGTTAGTCATCAAATATTCTTCAGGATTTGTAATAACAGCTGATAAAATAGATGGTTTATTCAAATTCATAATTGCAATTAGATCAGCATTTTGTTTTTCAGCATGTAGTAATACCTCTTTTTCAAAACCGTCTGGGTTTAAAAATGAGATATCGTATTTAATTTTTCTTTCACTGAAAAATTTTTGAGCGAATTTTACGTTTACTTTTAATTGAGAGCGTAATATAAGATCTTTTTCATCTGGAATTACTACATGAACATGGGAACTAAAGTAATTAGCAAGATTAGCTACGTACCCTAATTTTTGTTTCGTTTCTTGATTTAAATCAAGTGGAACAATAATAGAGTCATAACCGGAAGTTCCAATTTCTTTCCCTTGAACTATAATAAACGGTACATCTGAATTAGCTACTACTTTCAATGCTCTACTTCCTGTAATATTTTGCCAACCTTTAACTCCATGTGTACCCATGAAAATTAGTTCTGCGTGGTGTTCAGCTGCAAAATCACCTATGTCTTCAAAGATATTCCCTACTCGCGCAGTTGGATATATGTCTATGGTTGTATCTAATTTATCAATTATCTTTTTCAACTTCGCTTCAGCTTCATCAATCTCTTTTGTTTTTCCAACAACGTGCAACAAATAAATACGAGCATTCACAATTTTTGCAGTTGCAAGAGCATGGTTTAAAGCAACATCTGCTACAGGTGTAAAATCGTGAGGAACAATAAATACTTTGTGGTTCATAGGTTTTTATTTTAGTGTAAAATCGTAACTAAATAAACGTACACAAAATTATAAATTCCGATTGATTTAATATGAATTTTTTCACTTAAAAAACATAGTGTTAACAATTTTTAAACGATTCATAATATTCACAATATTATTATTTAATCTCGTTTTAACATTTTGAGTGCTGAATACTATCATTTTTGTCTGAAAAAAATTAAGTAAAAAAATAATATGAAATTTATTGGTAAATTAGTTCATACCACTGCAAATATTCAATACAAACGTTCATTCAAAAAAGAATTATCCTATCTGTTACAAATAGAAACTTTAAATACATTATTAAAAAAGGCGAGAAATACTGCTTTTGGTAAGTTTTATGGTTTTAAAAAAATAACTGAATTACCAGGAATGGTCTCTGCTTTTCAAGAAAAAGTTCCCATTGTTACTTATAACCAGTTTTACGATCAATGGTTATTTCAAAGCTTAGAAGGTACTAAAAATGTTATTTGGCCTGGAAAAATACGTTTTTTTGCTCTTTCTTCGGGTACAACAGGTGCCCCAAGTAAGCAAATACCTATTTCTAAACAAATGTTACGTTCTTTCCAAAAAACAAGCATTAAACAAATTGCAACGCTTTGTCAATTACCTCTTGAAGATGAATTTTATCAAAAACAAGTTTTGATTATTGGAGGTTCTACTTTACTAGAAGATAAAGACATATATTTTCAAGGAGATTTAAGTGGAATTTTAAAAAAACACACGAAAAAAGTAGCTAGTCCTTTTACTCGACCAGGTAAAAAAATTACTGATCTCAAAGAATGGAATAAAAAATTAGAATTGATCATCAAAGAAGCACCTAAATGGGATATTGGTATTATTGCTGGAATTCCAAGTTGGTGTGTGTTGTTGCTTGAAGAAATTGTAAAACACCATAAACTTTCTTCTATTCACGAATTGTGGCCAAACTTGAAGGTCTATATTCACGGAGGAGTTTTTATCGAACCATACTCACGTCGTTTAAACCAAATTTGTGAAAAACCTTTATATCTTTTTGATACTTATTTAGCAAGTGAGGGTTATTTTGGTTACCAACATTATTTGAATAATAAATCAATGCAATTGTTATTAAACAACGGTATTTTCTTCGAATTTATTCCTTTTAACTCCACTTATTTTGACGAAGAAGGAAATATCAAAGATAACCACTATGCATTAACCTTGGAAGAAGTTCAAGAAGGCGTAAATTATGCAATGATTATTTCAACTAACGCAGGGTTGTGGCGCTATCTAATAGGGGATACTATTCAATTTACGAACGTGAAACAGCGTGAAATTAAAATCACAGGTCGTACAAAACAATATTTATCGGTAACAGGAGAACATTTATCTTTGGAAAACATGCATGAAGCTTTACGACTTACTGGCGAGAAATTAGCATGTAGTGTAGAGGAATTTACAGTATGTTCAGATAAACAAACCTATCAGCATCAGTGGTATATTTCAATAGAAAAAGAAATTGATAATGAGTTGTTTCAAATAACATTAGATTCTAATCTTTCATTGTTAAATGACGATTATAAATCAGTTAGAAAATACACATTACCTATACCTAATGTTTCATTTGTATCTTCCAAATTGTTCTACGATTTTATGGAAAAATCTGGAAAATTAGGAGCACAAAATAAATTTCCTCGCGTGATGAATGAAAACCAACAACTACTTTGGAAAGCATTTTTAGAAACGCAAACTACTATCTAAATGTGTTAATATTTCGGTATATAATAGTTTCAGAGTAATAAATATCTTACCTTTACAATTATTCGTGTTTGCTTTTTGCATTTATATTTCGCGTAGTCTCTATTCAAGGTATAATGTGTATTTATTAAACATAAACTATTATACCCTAACCAAAATTCATTTAATAGATGGCTAAATCTCAAGAAACGTTTAACAAAAAAGAAAATCAAAACAAAAAAATCAAAAAAAGAAAAGACAAGTTAATCCGTAAAGAGGAGCGTAAAGCAAATTCAAAAGGAGGCGGATTAGACAATATGATTGCATATGTGGATGCATATGGTCACATATCAGACACACCAATCGAGAGAACAAAAAAAGATGAAGTAAAAGCTTCTTCTATTGAAATAGGTGTTCCAAAAAGAGAAGAAATCGATACTGTTTGCACTGGAAAAGTAACCTTCTTTAACGATCAAAAAGGATATGGATTTATCAAAGATTTGGTAACTCAGGAAAACATTTTTGTTCACATTCACGACTTATCTGAAACTATTTCAGAGAACGACAAAGTAACTTTTGAAAAAGCAAAAGGTCAAAAAGGATTGAAAGCAGTCAATGTGAAAAAAATCTAATTTTTTCTTATTATTCTTCTGAATAGAAGTATAGCTGATAGTATAAATACACTTCCTACAATAAAAGGCATTCCATATACAGGATTCTTTAATCGTGCTGAAAAATGAAAAATGGCCATCATCATAGGTGGCCCTATAATTTCAGCAATACTCAATACACTTGTGATTACTCCTTGCAATTCACCTTGTTCACTTTCAGAGGTTTTGTTAGACATTATTGCACGTATTGCAGGGTCTGAAAGTCCTGAAAAGGCATAAGGCAACATAAATAAATATAACATCCAACTATGTGTGGCAAATGCAATAGCGTTCATCGTTATAAAGGTTAACCCCATACTTAATAGTGCTGTTTTTTCGTTTCCTAATTTGGATGAAATTTTACCTGCTAACCCACCTTGTACAAATGCAATAAAAACACCTACCGCTGCAAGTGACAAACCTACATCATTTATATTCCATTGAAATTTTTCAATAGTATAATAATTCCAAGTAGAGTGAATAGCCATTCCCCCCATAAACAAAAGGAATAATACAACAAAAACTAATGCGAAGCTTTTGTATTTTTTCAGGTCAAAAAACACCCCAATTGGGTTGGCTTGTTTCCACGAAAATTCCCTGCGGTTTTCGATTGAAAGCGATTCCTTTAATACAAGCGAACCATAAACTAAATTCAATAAAGACAATCCTGCGGCAAACAAAAAAGGTGCGCGAATATCAAAGTTACCTAATAATCCTCCAATTGCAGGACCGATGATAAACCCTATTCCAAAAGCAGCACCAACCATTCCAAAGTTTTTAGTTTTATTTTCAGGCGTTGAAATATCAGCAATGTAAGCAGATGCGGTAGTAAAACTAGCCCCAAACATTCCAGACAAACACCTGCCAATTACTAACCAAACTAAATTCGGAGCGAAGTACATAAATACGTAGTCAATACCTAAACCGAATAAGGACATCAACAAAATAGGGCGTCTTCCAAACTTATCACTTAACGAACCGATTATGGGTGAAAAAAGAAATTGCATAAAAGCATAACTTCCTAGTATTAATCCATAATAATTTGCTGATTGGTCAATGCTTACGTTAGCAACTTCAGCTACCAAAGAAGGTAAAGAGGGAATGATTATACCCAACCCAGTAGCATCGATGACAATAGTAATGAAAATAAAAATGAGCGCGTTTTTAGATGTCATTCTAGAATTTCGCGTTGAATGGATCAAAAGCACTAAGGCTCTCTACTTCTTTAATCGTATTGTTTTCTACACGTAGTACACGGTGCGGAAATTTATCTACAATAGACATATCGTGCGTTGCCATTAAAACAGCTGTTTTTTGTTCTTCTGCAATGGTCATCAATACACGCATAATTTCTTCAGAAGTTTCAGGATCTAAATTTCCCGTTGGTTCATCTGCCAAAATCAATGCAGGTTCATTCAATAAAGCACGGGCAATAGTAATACGTTGTTGTTCACCTCCTGACAAAGCATAAGGCATAATATTGATTTTATTCTCCAAACCAACTATAGCAAGTACTTCTGAAACACGTTGTTCAATTTGAAGTTTATCATTCCAACCGGTAGCTTTCAAGACAAAACGTAAATTATCTCCTACATTTCTATCGGTTAATAATTGAAAATCTTGAAAAACAATGCCTATTTTGCGACGAAGCATAGGTACATCTGCTTTTTTTAATTGTGTTAAATCAAATTCAACAACCATCCCGGTTCCTTCGTTTATTCCAATCTCACCATAAAGCATTTTTAGTAAACTACTTTTACCAGTCCCTGTTTTTCCAATAATATAAACGATTTCATTTTCTGATAAAGAAAGGTTTACCTCTTTCAATACCATTTTATCACGTTGAAATATTGTTGCGTTTTGAATAGAAATAACTTGTTTCACAATTGACTATTTTTAATATTATAAAATTCAACATTTTTTTTTCGTGTAGCAAACGCACTAAAAGTTTATCTTAACACGTTTACGTTTAAAACTTTTGAAATCTTGCTTAAACAACATTTCAAAGCATTCTAATTTTACCTTTCCAAAAAACTGTAATTATATGAACCGATTATTGGTTATACTATCCTTATTGGTTGTTTTGCCTATAAGTGCACAAATGACTGCTAAATATACCAATGAGTTTGTTGTTTTTCAACGCGCACAAGACTTGTTTGAAAAAGAACAATATGGCGCTGCTCGTCAGGAATTCCGTGTTTACCTAGATAAATGCACCCAAAAAAATGACCCTAATTACATAAAGGCTTTGTATTATGAGTCCATGTCAGCTTTAGAGTTACAACAAAATGATGCTGTGCCAATGATGGAAGATTTCATTCGAAATTATCCTGAAAACATTTTTCAATCAACGATTTACTATAAATTAGGATTATATTATTATAATAAGAAAGACTTTAAAACTACCGTATTTTGGTTTTCAAAATTAGAAAAGAAAGATATTCCTTCAAATGTTAGAGACGAGTTTTACTTTAAATTAGGTTATGCACATTTCCAATTGAAAAAATTCACTGATGCCCGAAATGCTTTTTATGAAGTAAAAGGAAGTAAAACTCAGTATGGATCACCTGCATTATATTATTATTCACACATTTCTTACCAAGATAAATCGTATCAAACAGCCTTGGATGGTTTCATAAAATTGAAGAGTGAAAATAAGTATGCGAATATAGTACCGTATTACATATGTCAGATTTACTATCAACAAGGAAAATACCAAGAAGTAACTCAATTTGCTTCTACATTGACTGACAGTGTAAGTAAAGCAAATCAACGCCAGGTAAATCAAATCATTGGAGATTCGTATTATAAAATCGGAAAATACGATGAAGCAGCAGTTTACTTAGAAAACTATACCAAATCTCAAAAGACTTCTCGTTCAGAAGATTACCAATTAGGTTACTCTTACTTTAAATCAGGTAATTATGATAAAGCGGTAAAATTATTTGATAAAGTAGCACAAACCAAAGATGATATGGGGCAAATGGCATTATATCATATCGGGGAAGTATATATGAAAAAAGGGGATAATGCCGCTGCACGAAAAGCATTTGAGGTATGTTCAACCATAGATAGTAGACCAAAGGTACAGGAAGATGCTTTGTATAATTTTGCTGTTTTATCGTATAAGTTAGATGTAAATCCATTCAATGAAGCACAAAGAGCATTGACTCAATTTTTGAATAAGTACCCTAATTCTGAAAGAAAAAATGATGTGTATGAATATTTAGTGAATGTATACACACAAACAAGCAATTACGATGAAGCATTAAAATCATTGGATAAGATTGCTAAAATGGACATTAAATTAGGGAGCGCTTATCAGATTATCGCTTTCAATCGTGGGGTAGAGTTGTTTTTAAAACAAAACTATTACAAAGCCATTGAAGCCTTTGAAAAGGTAGACAAACATCCAGTTGATATTAACATTTCTGCAAAAGCAAAATATTGGGTATCTGAATCGTACTTGTTGACAGATAACTTTGGTAAAGCAATCAGTGGTTACAAAAGTTTTTTAGATTTTCATAATACGTATTTATCTGATTTAAGAGCAGATGCTTATTATAATTTAGGTTATGCTTATTTAGCAAAACAAGATTATCAGAATGTAATCGAATCGTTTAAAATGTATTTACAAGAAAGTAAAAATAAAGGAACAGCTGAAAAGAAATTAGATGCTTATATGCGTTTAGCAGATGCCTATTATATTTCAAAAGCGAATGATTTCGCGATTCGTAATTATCAAGAAGCATTTAACATGAAATTAGGTTATGAAGATCAAGCCTTGTTTTTTATGGCAAAAACCTATGGATATAAAGGAGATTTGAAGAATAAAATTTCTCGTTTGGAGAATTTGATTCAAACTTATTCACAATCTAAGTATTTGTTGAATAGTTTATATGAAATAGGACTTACTTATCGATTATTACCCGATGAATCAAAGGCAAGTACTTATTTTGAGCGCATCGTTAAAGAGTATCCAGAATCTATGATGGTGAAAGATGCGTTGATACAAATGGCAGACATATATTTGAAAAAAGAAGATTTTACTACTTCCGAAAATTATTATAAAATTGTATTAGACAAGTATAGTAGCAATCGAAATACTTGTGCAGATGCAGTAAAAGGATTGATTAATTTGTATAAAAAGTTAGGTCAACCAGAAAGAGTAGAATCAGTAGTTGCTCAATATGATTGTGCTGAATTCTCAAAAGATGAAGCGGAAGAGATTTATTACAATACTGGTTTAGACCCTTATTTAGATAGCGCTTATGTAAAAGCTATTCCAGCACTTGAAAAATACCTAGGAAAATTCCAGCAAGGAAAATATGCAATCGAAGTAAAATCGTATTTAGCAAATGCTCATTTTCAATTAAAACATGAAGATACTGCAGTTAAGATTTACCGTGAGATTTTGGAAGGACCTATCACTGATTTCTCTGAATTAGCGGCGATTCGTGTTTCAAGGTACTTCTACAACGCTAAAAAATACGAAGAGGCTTTAACATATTATACAAAATTAGAAAATGTAACCACAAAACCTGATGTAATAAAAAATACGAATATCGGTTTAATGCGTTGTCATTTCTTACTTGAAAACTGGTCAAATGCGAATTCTTATTCAGATAAAGTATTGACTTCACAACAATTGAATCCTAATGTGAAATTAGAGGCTCAATTTGCAAAAGGCATCTCCTCATTTCACATTGGAAAAAATGCAGAGTCTCGTACAGCTTTACAATGGGTAAATGAAAACACATCTACTGAATTTGGTGCTGAGGCTAGATATTATTTAGCAGAAATTGCATTCAATGAAAAGGATTTACCACGTACAGAGTTAGCCATTCAATATGTGATGGATATGAAGCCGCAGTATGACTTTTGGATTGCAAAAGCGTATTTATTACAATCTAAAGTAAATATTGAGAAAAATGATTTATTTAAGGCTGAACAAGATTTGAATACGATTATAATGAATTACCCTCACCAAGAGGATGGAATATTATCGCAGGCAAAGCAACAATTGGATGAATTAATGCAATTGAAAGCACCAAAAGTAGAAGACACACCAAAAGTAGAAGACATACCTGCTGAAATTGAAATCGATGAAACTCAACCTACATCGATTGAAGAAGAAATTATTGAAATTCAACCTGAAAACGAAACTAAATAATGAAAAAGATAATTGCAATCCTTGTTTTAGTTAGCATTTCCAATTGGAATTTTGCTCAAAAAAACAAAAAAGATGAAGATAGAGATAGTATTATCGTTGAGGTGAAACGTGATGTAGAACCATCTGTGCGTATTGGTTCTCAACCTAAATTGATAGATACAGTCGTGAATTATAAAGTGGTAGAGTATCCGATGATGGCATTGAAATATGAGACAGTGATTACTACAGAACCAATAGTTCCTGCAAACGTAAAATTGTCTGACAATAAAATGTTGAAATTGTATAATGGCTACGTGAAAATCGGCATCGGTTCCCCTATTATGCCATTAGGGGAAGTATATTATAATAATACGCGTTCTCGTAAATATGTTTATGGAGCTAATATCAAACATATTAGTTCGTTTGGAGATATTAAAAATTATGCTCCTGCGAATTTTGACCGAACAAACTATAATTTATTCGGTGGGATCAAACAATTGAATTATTCCATTTTAGGTGACTTTCGTTTTAATAATTATGGAGTGAATCGCTATGGAATTATGCGTCCAAATGCAAGTCTTGATAGTATTGGTCAACGATTCAAAGAAATGGGGGGGGGAATTAAATTTCATTCTCATAAAATGGATAGTTTGCGTTTGAATTATTTAGTTTCTCTTGATGTGGCTAATTTCAAGGATAAACCTGTAACCGATAATTGGTTTGGAAACGAAAACACGATTTCTTCTTTAAACAGTTTTTGGTATCGTAAAGGAAAAGAGGTTTTTGGAATTGATGTAAATGCTTTTCAAAACCAATTTGTCTATGGTATAGCAGAAAATAAACTAAATGCTTTAGATTCAGCAATTGATTATTCAAACACATTAATTTCATTAAAACCAAATATTACATCCCTATTTGCAGGGAAAAAATTAAAGGCTCAAGTAGGAGTGGATGTGACTATGTCATTGACTAAAAATACTTCTACTTTAGTTACTTTATACCCCTTAGTTGATATCAAATACGCATTGTTTGATAATCTAATTATTCCATATGTTGGTGTAAAAGGAGGTATGAAACAGGGAACATTCAAATCGCTTGCTGCACAAAATCCTTTTTTACAATCAAATCCAGAATTACGAAATGAAAGCACACCATATAATGCCTTTTTAGGTGTACGTGGGGTGATTACTAAACAATTGGAATTTAATGTGTTTGCAAATTATGCTGAGGTAAGAAACAAAGCTTTATTTGTATCAGATAGCAACGCAGTACATCGTAATTTAAATCAATTTACAGCGATTTATGATACAATGAATATATTTTCTGCAGAAGCAACCCTTGCATATCAATTGAGTGAAAAAATCAAAGTCGATGCAACAGGTCGTTTTTTCAATTACAGTATGATAAAACACAATAATTATGCATGGAATTTACCTACTTATCAATTCATTGTACGTGGTTCGTATGTATTACAAAACAAGTTCATTTTTACACTTGACGTGAATGGAGAAGGCGGACGAAAAGCATTAGTATATGATAGTTTGGAAGTAAAAACTTCTGTAAAAGATAATCAAATTGCTAAAGATTTAGGTTTTATCGTTGACGCAAACGTAGGAGTTGAATACCGTTATACAAATCGAATTTCTGCTTTTATACAATGTAACAACGTTGCTGCACAACAGTATTTCAGATGGTATAAATATCCAGTGCAAGCATTCCAAATTATGGGAGGGGTAACTTTTAGGTTTTAGTTATTTATTCTGCATATATTCTTCGTTGCGTTTTCGGTCTTCCTCTGTACCGAAACTATCGCAACCACCGGTATGTTTGGTGAATAAGCGAACGAATTTAATTTTGAAAATGACAGGTAAATATTGGCTTGAAAACCAATTAAATCGAGGGCTTCCCTGATTCCATTCGTATATACCTAAAATGGGTAATTGAACACTTGGGATACAGTAACTTCCTCTTTTCAAACGAAAACCAAAACCAACATTGTAATGTAATTGACCCAACAAACGATCTGCAAAAACTTGATTAACTCCTGCATTTTTCAAAACATCATCCGAAACAGAATATGAGCTAAAATTCAATCCAGTATAATTGACATTGAATCCAAGTCCATTATCCATAAAAACACCTGTTTTAGGGATGTAGAACATGTGATGAAATGTTAGTCTAGCAGCTAAGGAATAATGGTAAAATTTACCATCAGCAAAGTAATCAGTTTCGTTGGTTGTTTTATTTAAATAACTAAGTGTTTCTGTACCTCCAAAAAGGGCAGCACCAATTCCCCAATCAGTATATTTGACTAATAATCCCCAAATACCTTTGCGGGCACTTGGTGTAAAATAAGCAGTACCTATATCACCATAAAAACCAAGTCTCCCTTCTGGAATGATATTAAAAGTAGTTCGACTATCAATATCGATGTTTTTGGATTTGCCGTAAGTGTAAGTTGGTCCTACACTTACTTGCAAACCAGTATTACTTAATGGTCTATAATCACGTGCACCCCCCATCATGTCTTTTTTTCGTTTTCGTTGACCATAAGAAATAGAAAGAATAAAACAGAATAAGATAAGTAGGGTGAAGCGCATCTTGATTATTTTACTAATGTTAATAATTTATCCATTACTTCTTGGTTGTCCCAATTTTCGTGTATGTTATCCATTTTTAAGATTTCAGCCATAATTTCATCTTGCTTTCTTCCATTCTGAATCGCTTGACTGTAAGGAATATGGCTAAAAGTAACTTGCGAATAAAGTGGTATCCATTTTTCTGGATATAATTTACTGAATTTTGCCTCAATTTTCTTTTGTAACAAGAAATTTGGGTCCGCAGTTAAGTCTCGCATTTCCACATAATTTTGTAATGCTAAATCCAAAATGGCATTTCCTTCTGGAACACGTCTATCTGAAAATCTTCCTAATAAACCATCCCAGTTACCGTTTGCTTCTTCATGCATTTCGTGGAAAACAGTACAATCTTCAAACGCACAATTCATTCCTTGTCCATAAAAAGGTACAATTGCGTGTGCAGCATCTCCGATTAAAACAACATCTTCTTTGTAGTTCCAAGGCGTACAACGTACCATTATTAATGTGGAAGTTTGATTACTAAAATAGTCATCTAACAAAGTTGGCATCATTGCTACAGCATCCGGGAAGGTTTTATCAAAGAAAGCAGAAACTTGTTCTCTCGTTACTAAACTTTCAAAAGAAACTTCTCCTTTCATAGGGAAGAATAAAGTACACGTAAAACTTCCATCCAAATTCGCCAGGGCAATCATCATAAATTCTCCTCTTGGCCAAATATGTAAACAGTTTTTATCTAATTTATGTGTACCATCCTCGTTTGCTGGAATAACTAATTCTTTATATCCGTGGTCCAAGTATTTTTGAGAGTAGTCAAACATAGTACTTTTTTGCATACGCATACGTACTGCTGAAAATGCGCCATCTGTAGCAAATACTTTATCTACTTGGTGCTTTTCGCGTTCCCCTGTCTCAGAATTATCAAAGGTCAAGGTGTTTGTAGCTAAATCGATATCGTTACATTTTCGATTGAAATAGTAAGAAATGGAAGGATATTGGTCTGCCAAATTCATTAATTTTTGGTTCAACCCACCACGTGATACCGAATAGATTGCTTCGTCTTCTTTTCCGTAAGGTTGGTAGGTCAAAGTACCATCAAGTGCATGCATACAACGTTTGTACATTGGGATTGCAATTTCGCGAATATCGTCTGCAATACCTGCCAATTCTAGAGCTTTCCAACCTCTATGCGACAATGCTAAATTGATCGATCTTCCTGCAATCAATTTTGCCTTACGTAAATCTGTTCGTCGTTCAAAAACAGATACTTCATATCCTTTTTTTGCCATCAAGATTGCTTGTAAACTACCTGCCAATCCTGCACCAACAACTGCTACTTTTTTCATATAATTTTTTTTATCCTAACGCAATAATTGCATCCTCTAAGTGCTTACCAAAGTAATAAACATCCTCGAAAGAATTGTATAATGGAACTGGTGCTAAACGAATTACGTTTGGTTCACGCCAATCAGCAACCACACCAGCATCGCTTAATTTATCAAAAATTGCTTTTCCTTTTCCGTGTACTAACATAGACAACTGTGCGCCACGTTTTGTTTTATCTCTTGGAGTGATAATTTCGAATGTACATAACTCTTTATGTCTTGCAGAAATATCATCAATGATAAATTCTAAAAATCCTGTTAACGCATCTCTTTTTTGACAAAGATTTTCCATTCCGGCTTCGTCAAAAATATCCAACGAAGCAAGGTGAGCAGCCATACCTAATACAGGTGCATTACTCAACTGCCATCCTTCTGCACCAGACATCGGTTGGAAACCTGGTTCCATTAAGAAACGCACGTCTTTGTTGTGTCCCCACCATCCTGCAAAACGTTTCAATTCAGGTCTATTAGCGTGTCTTTCGTGCACAAACATACCAGAAACACCACCTGGAGATGAGTTTAAATATTTATACGAGCACCAAGCAGCGAAATCTACATTCCACTCATTTAATTTCAAGTGAATGTTACCCGCAGCGTGTGCCAAGTCAAAACCAGCATATGCACCCACAGAGTGAGCAGCTTCGGTGATTTTTTTCATATCAAATAACTGACCAGTATAGTAGTTTACCCCACCAATCATTACCAAAGCAAGTTCTTCTCCTGTTTCGGCAATTTTTGATAAAATATCTTCTTCACGGATCGTATGTTCTCCTTCTCTTGGAGCGATTTCGATTAAATCTGTCGCTAAATCCAAGTTGTGGAATTTTATTTGAGATTCCAAGGCATATTGATCACTTGGAAACGCTTTTGCTTCACAAATGATTTTTTTACGTTTACCTTGAGGTTCGAAAAACGAAACCATCAATAAATGGATATTTGTTGTTAACGAGTGTGTTACAACAACTTCAATTGGTTTAGCACCAACTACTTTTGCAATTTTCTCCGTTAAATTTTCGTGGTAACTAAACCAAGGACGTTTTCCGTGAAAGTGACCTTCCACACCCCATTTCGCCCAATCGTCTAATTCTTGTTGAATGTAAGATGCTGTAGAAGCAGGTTGTAATCCTAATGAATTTCCAGTAAAGTAACGTACCTGATTTTGGTGAAAAGTAGGCATTAAAAAACGGTCTCTGAATCCTCTCAACGAATCGTTTGCGTCTTGTTGTTGCGCGAATGCTAACGAATTTTCCATATATTAATTTTAAACTAAACAAATACATCAAATGCTTGTTTGAAATGCAAGCAAGATTAATCACCAAAGATACAATTTTTAAAAGGAATTTAAATTTTGTTATGTTTGAAAAGAAGACTTGTTAAAAATATAATTTGAGTAATTTTACTCTTTGAAAATGACAAATTCTAAATCTCTATGAAAACAACGGTATCAGAATCTTTATTTGCGACTGCGAAAAACTATTTTCCAGGTGGGGTAAATTCTCCTGTAAGGGCTTTCAAATCGGTGGATGGTTCGCCGTTATTCATCAAAAAAGGAGATGGATGTCGTATTTGGGATGAGGATGATAATGAGTTTATTGACTTTTGTTGTAGTTGGGGTCCGCTAATTTTAGGACACAATCATCCAGCGGTGTATGATAAAGTAGTAGCAACGATGCAAAATGGTTCGAGTTTTGGTGCGCCGACTCGCTTGGAAAATGAATTAGCTGAATTGATTTTATCAAGAAATCCATTTATTGAAAAGTTACGTTTCGTAAGTTCTGGAACAGAGGCTGTTATGTCAGCATTGCGTTTAGCAAGAGGATTTACAGGAAAAGATAAAGTATTAAAATTTGAAGGGTGTTACCACGGTCACGTAGATGCAATGTTGGTAAAAGCAGGGAGTGGATTGGTAACGTTTGGTGCTTCTTCTAGTGCAGGTGTACCAGAGAGTTTTGCACAAGAAACCATCGTATTACCATTAAATGATATCGATGCATTAAAATCGTGTATGGAAACATACAAAGACGAGATTGCTTGTGCGATTATTGAACCAATTCCGGCAAATAATGGATTGTTGTTACAAGAAAAAACATTTTTGTTAGCGCTTAGGGAATTATGTACTGAACACAATATTTTATTGTTTTTTGATGAGGTAATTTCTGGCTTCCGTGTGGCATTTTCAGGTGCTGCTGAATATTATGGTATTAAACCAGATTTGGTTACGTACGGTAAAATTATTGGAGGTGGTTTACCAGTAGGTGCATACGGTGCGAGCAAAGAAATTATGGCAAGAGTTTCACCAGATGGGGATGTGTATCAAGCAGGAACCTTATCAGGAAATCCTGTGGCAATGGCAGCAGGTATTGCGCAACTAACAGAATGTTCGAAACCAGGTTTTTACGAAGAGTTAGAAAGACGTACGGTTGACTTTATTGCACCAATCAATGCACACGCAAAAGAAAAAGGGTATGCTTTCGAAATTCATACGATTGGATCCATCTTTTGGTTGTCTTTCGCAGGAAATAAAACCATTCGTCGTGCAGATGAAATCAACCCAGATATGACAGGTTTCAAACATTTACACCACGCATTATTAGAAGAAGGAGTTTATTTAGGACCGAGTGGTTACGAAGTTGGTTTTGTATCACAAGCGCACACTCCTGAAATACTTGCAGAGGTTGCAGTGAAATTCTGCAATGCCTTGGATACGATTTATGGGTAGAAAATATTCGAAATTTATAGTAATTGCCATTCAGTAATGAGTGGCTTTTTTATTCACAACTCATCATTCATCTCACGCTTTATGTATAAAGCGCATTGTTTGAAAGCACAATTCCGTGAATAAGATTTTAGCATTTGCATTTCGGTCGATGTGGTAGTGTGCATCGTTGAAGTTTTGCATAAATTCACTGATATTATTTCCGGTGATAAATCGCGCGAAATTTTTTAGGAAATCATCCTCTTCTTTGGAAGTTTTGGTCAACAGATTTTGGGTGTAATTTTTGAGCATACTTTGACGAAACATATGCAAACAATATTTCAAAAATATCTTCTGTTTTTCCTTTCCAAAAGCAGCAATTTCATCGGACCATTCCATCATTTCGAGTACGTTTTTTTTGTAACATACACGCATCAATTTGATGAATAAATCACGGTTGATATTTTTTTCTTCTTGATCGCTTAATAGATTCTTAGCTTCAATAAAATTTCCTTCTGCTTGTGCTGAAACGCTCACAGCATCACCCGAAGAAATGTCAAAATTTTTATGTAAATAGTTGCTTAAATCATCTACCAAAATAGTAGGGACTTTTACTATTTGTGTTCTAGACAAGATGGTTTGAAGCATCGCGTCTTGGCTTTCAGAAAGCAAAATGAACAAGGTGTTTTTAGGTGGTTCTTCCAAAATTTTTAACAACTTGTTTGCACAGGTTACATTCATCTCTTCTGCCATCCAAATGATCATCACTTTGTATCCACCCTCAAAAGATTTCAGGCTTAATTTTTTGATGATTTCATTACTTTCTTCTGTTCCGATAATTGGTTTCCTTCCTTTATCATCGATAAAATTGGTCCATTCGTTTAGGGTAAAATAGGGGTTTAATTTTATCTTTCTACGCCATTCTTTTAAGAAAAAATCACTTCGTTTTTCGATGGCTTGAACAACCGGAAAAGAGAAGTGAATGTCGGGGTGTTGTAGCTCTAAAATTTTACGACAAGATGGACATTCACCACAACTGTCTTTGTCATTCTTATTGGTACAAAAAAGGTATTGAACAAAACCTAATGCAAGAGGCAAACCACCAAATCCTGCATTTCCTAAAAAAAGTTGCGCATGACTAATTTTATCTTCTTGCACTTCTTTGATGAAGTGTTTTTTTAGTTCTTCTTGACCAATTATATCTCTAAATAACATAGGTTAAAATTACAAAAAAAATCGTGCTTAATAGTCATTTAAAAATAGGCAATCTATACTCAATAACATTCTCAATTTCATATAAAATTAGATGAATAGGTAAAGTATAAAAAAGTTGATTTTAATTTAAATGTAATGGTGTTTTGTTTGATATAAGGTTCAATAATTAAATTTTATTCGCAAAGTTTAATTTAAAAATGAGAATTAAATTTGTAGTGTTCATTATTTATTTAATTTTTTAATCTTTCATTTGATTCAAATGAAAGATTACATTTTGTTATGAGATAGTGGGTTAGAAAAAACAATATTCTTTTTTTCGATGTTAGCTTGATGCATAAAAAGAGGTGATTTGTGTAACCCAAAAC
>Ga0315905_10000186_pt1 | contig 67729 bp, 58 predicted proteins | sample LakEriMetagenome_5_FD_203522 | JGI IMG/M metagenome (GOLD analysis project Ga0315905, IMG submission 203522) | Freshwater fungal communities from buoy surface, Lake Erie, Ohio, United States - Buoy 4 MA121 | ecosystem: Environmental > Aquatic > Freshwater > Lake | place: USA: Lake Erie, Ohio...
AACCTAGCTATCAAGTTTAATCCTAACCTTGCCCAAGCCTACTACAACCGGGGAAATGTCCGTTATGATTTAGGAGATAATCAAGGAGCAATAGATGATTACAACCTAGCTCTCAAGTTTAATCCTAACGATGCTGATGCCTACAACAACCGGGGAAATGTCCGTGATGATTTAGGAGATAAGCAAGGAGCAATAGATGATTACAACCAAGCTATCAAAATTGATCCTAACTATGCTAATTCCTACTACAACCGGGGAAACGCATACGCTACTTTAGGAGACAAATTTCAAGCGATATCTGATTTTAAACAAGCTGCGAAATTATATCAACAACAGGGCAATAATGAAACTTATCAGGATGCTTTGAATAGAATTAGGGAATTACAACCATAGTATTTTTGTCTGAATCAGGATATATGGTTACTGAGCGACTTGTACTGAGCAGTTCGACAAGCTCACTGTAACACTTGTCGAAATAAGTCGAAGTACAGGATTTAAGGATTAACAGGATATTTAATTGTAATTGAATGATGAGATTTTGATAATTTTCTATTATTCTCACAATTAATTTCTTCTTTGCGTCTTTGCTCCTTTGCCACTTTGCGCGAAACATAACACACAGGGATACACGAAAAGAATATTATTTTCATCCTGAAAATCCTTAAATCCTGTACTTCGACTTCGCTCAGTAACCGGAAATCCTGATTCTGACAAAACATATCATTGGTAGGAAATCTTGCTACTATAGAGTAAACATAGAGGTATGATTTATGCCTAACGTCGAAAAAATCAGCATTGCCCTGACCCCAGAAATGGCAGCTTTGGTTCGTGATGCGGTAAAATCTGGTGAATATGCCAGCAGCAGTGAAATTATCCGCGAAGCACTGCGAGACTGGAAATATAAACGGTTACTACAATCCCAAAATCTTGATGAAATACATCGTTTGTGGCAAGAAGGTATTAATAGCGGCGCTGGAAAATATGCAGATATAGAAGCTATTAAGCTAGAAGCACGTAAACGATTAGGTCAGATTTCATAAACGGGATATGTAACTAAATGACATATCTAATTCGTACCAATCAAGCAGAAGAGGACTTGATTGAAATATGGCTATATATTGCTACAGATAATCGAATCATAGCAGATCGAATACTTGACCAAATAGAAGCAAAGTGCCAAATGTTGGCTAAAAATCCTGGTATTGGCCAATCACGTCCTGATATTTCTCCAGAACTGCGTTATTTCCCTGTTGGAAACTACTTGATTCTTTACCGCGAAATCAAAGATGGTATAGAGATTGTGCGTGTTGTGCATGGTGCAAGATACTTACCTGATGTTTTTGGTTAGGAATACAGCACTTCCCGGTGTTATGAGGTACATATTTAGCGGGCAAGATGCCCGCACTACAAGAGTTTCATCATTCAACTTTGTACCTCATAAGAGCAGAAATCGCTGTAATTATTTCTATAAGATACCCAAATTTTAAAACAACTTAGGTATCTGAGATTATCAAGGTTTAGCATTGCTAGACCTCTACAAATCAATTTTACTTAATTTCCAACGAATTAATCATCTTGTCTGCTGTTTCCACAAACTGATCATAATCATCTATTTTCGCAGTATAAGTAATTGTATAAGCCTTATCACCTTTTAAAGTCACAACCTGCATATTTTTTAAAATATCTTGACCATTTTTACCCGTAAAAACTAATTGACTAGCTTCTTTATTTGCCAAAGTCGTTACACTTTTATCAAGAATCTTTGCACCCGATACAGTATTATTAATTTCCTGAATACTGGATTTTTGCAAATCATCTAATCTGCCAGAAAACTTATCAACGCTAATTGTCACCTTTTCTTGAAAATTATCTGTATCACTTTGTTTAGGAGAGATAAAAGTCACAACTTCGGCTGTAATTGGGTTTTCTAAATCTTGTCTTTCCCAGGTTTTTGGATATTTTATCTTTATCCCATATTGAGAATTTTCATATACATTAAAATCATCTTTTTTGGTAATAACTAAAATAGTTAAGCTGATAAATATTGTCATTACTAATCCCAGCAGCAACTTCCAATCTATAGGCTGTGGTAATAACTTTTTAACTGCTTGTAATGCTTCCTTTGCTGTAGGGTAACGGTTACGAAAATCATAACTTACCATTTTATCTAAAACTGTGGCTAGTTTGGGACTAACATTTGCATATTTACGCCAAATAATTTCCCCCGTCTTTACATCTTCTTCTAATTTATCAGGTAATAAACCAGTGATTGCTTGAATAGCAATTATTCCCACTGCATAAATATCACTACTCAATTGTGGTTTACCTCTTTGTTGTTCAAGTGGCATATAACCATCAGTACCAATAATTACAGTAGAAGTAATTTGTCCCTGTTTATTAACTAGCTGTGTACGAACTTCTTTAACTGCACCAAAATCAATCAGGACAATTTTATTATCTGAGTGACGACGGCGGATATTATCTGGTTTAATATCTCGGTGAATAACTTTGTATTTATGAACAAATTCCAATACTTCTAAAATTTCTATTAAGAGTTGAATAACATCAGCTTCACTCATTTTTTGACCTGATGTTAATTCATCACTCAAATCATTACCTTTTATATATTCTTGAACTATATAAAATTTCTGATATTCTTCTATGTGGGCTAAAAGTTGGGGAATTTGGTCATGCTTACCTAACGTTTCTAGCATTGCTGCTTCTTGGTCAAAAAGCCTTTTAAGTATTGTTAAAGTAGCCGGATCTGTACTGGCTGGTGTAAACTGCTTAACAACACAAAAAGGATTTCCTGGTCGTTTGGTGTCTTCTGCTAAAAAGGTAGTCCCAAATCCACCTTTTCCCAGATTTTGAATAATGTGATAACGCCCGTCTATAATTGTGCCTATCATTAGACTCACCCTTTAGTCAAAAAGTCATTTTCTCCCTCATTTAGAGTTGATTATGACATAAATTTGACATTAAAAGTCTATTAGTTTCTGCGACTGCTGTAGATGTATCCTGAATATCTGCTTTTGGGAATTAGTAATTGACAAAATTAACCTTCCAAATTCATCGGACCTAAGTATTTAGTCAAAAAAGGCGAAAAAACCTCATAAATCAAAGTTAGCGGTTTTCCATGATGCCAAAATAAATAATGACGACCCCAGAAAGGTCCTTTTTCCTGAAAACCTGTCTCTAACGCTTCTGAGTTACCATAATAAATACCTTGTACATCTCTATATAATTCAGTCCGTAACCGCGCTAAACTTGCCCAAATTGGTAAAGACTTGTTTTGTAAATATTCATCTACATGACTTGCTTCCCACCAAGAAGCAGCATAATATAAACGTTGACCAGAAGCAGTCCGCACCCACACCTGTCTTCTAATTCTTGGACCTGGTAGCATTTGCATCATAGCAGGTGCTTGATCTGCACTCATGCCAATGGGTGACATATCAATCACATCTACCTCCGTTGGTTCACCCGTCAACAGTTGTACGTGCCGAGTCGGAGAACCATCACCTAAAAGCAGTAATTGCCACGCTGGGGCTAACTGGGTGTGAGGTAAACCTTGTTTAACAACTTCCTCCCCACCAGTCCAAATAGGAGTTAGACAATACCAAGGGTTAGGAAGGATTAAGTTATGTATCGGATTAAAAGTAGTAGTCAATTTTCTTTACAAAAGTTCATCTATCTATATACTATAGCTATCTAATTTGATTTATTCACACTTCTAATTCCTTTTCGCGCCTCCGCGCCCCTGCGTGAGACAAAAAATCCTTGATTTACCGGAAAATTGCCGTAAAACTTGGAAACCAACTCCTAATATCATTTCTCTGACATTAAGAGTAGGTAAATTGTAAGTTAAAAATGCGGATGGCGAGACTCGAACTCGCAAGGGCTAGGCCCACACGCACCTCAAGCGTGCGCGTATACCAATTCCGCCACATCCGCAGGATTTCAACACAGATTAGACTATAACATAAAAAATGCTCAAATACAATATTTTCCCAAAATTTTGCAAATATTTTTTGAATGGGTATGAGACTGACAGAAATATGGTGACAGCAAAGGTGATATTAAAAGGTCTAGTCAAGAAAGAGGCCACATTATCCAATAGTCTGCTAAGAATTATGTTTGGGGATCTCTCGTCACGATTTATAATGCAATAGCTTTATGTCAACAGGATGGGAGAAAATGTGAATCTACTGGTACTGATATCCTAACTAGAAAATGAAATTTGACAAAATATTAATTGCCAATCGAGGAGAAATCGCCCTTCGCATTCTCCGGGCTTGTGAAGAAATGGGAATTGCTACAGTTGCGGTTCATTCCACTGTTGACACAAACGCCCTCCACGTCCAACTTGCAGACGAGGCCGTTTGTATTGGTGAACCTGCCAGCAGTAAAAGTTATTTGAATATTCCCAATATTATTGCGGCTGCATTAACGCGTAACACAAGTGCTATTCATCCTGGATATGGTTTTTTATCGGAAAATGCCAAATTTGCAGAAATTTGTGCGGATCATCATATTGCCTTTATTGGTCCTAGTCCCGAAGCTATTCGACTAATGGGGGATAAGTCTACCGCTAAAGAAACTATGCAAAAAGCTGGTGTACCTACAGTTCCCGGTAGTGAAGGGTTAGTGGAATCAGAAGCGGAAGGACTAGCGATCGCCAAAAAAATTGGTTATCCTGTAATGATTAAAGCCACCGCTGGTGGTGGTGGTAGAGGAATGCGGCTTGTCCGCTCTGAAGATGAATTTGTTAGACTATTCCAAGCTGCTCAAGGGGAAGCAGGAGCAGCCTTTGGTAATTCAGGCGTTTATATAGAAAAATTTATTGAACGTCCTCGTCACATTGAATTTCAGATATTAGCAGATAACTACGGTAACGTCATCCATTTAGGAGAAAGGGATTGTTCAATTCAGCGTCGCAACCAAAAACTCCTAGAAGAAGCCCCCAGTCCGGCTCTTGACCCCGACTTACGCCAAAAAATGGGAAAAGCCGCCGTCAAAGCCGCCCAATTTATTCACTACACTGGTGCCGGAACTATCGAGTTTCTCCTGGATAAATTCGGTAAATTCTATTTCATGGAAATGAACACCCGGATACAAGTTGAGCATCCAGTTACAGAGATGATTACTGGTATAGACTTAGTAGTAGAACAAATTCGCATTGCTCAAGGGGAAAGACTCAAACTGACCCAAAAAGACGTAGTTTTAAGGGGACATTCCATAGAATGTCGTATTAACGCCGAAGATCCAGATCGTGATTTTCGCCCAGCCCCTGGTAAAATTAGTGGTTATCTTCCCCCTGGAGGACCTGGTGTACGCATAGATTCTCATGTATACACAGATTATCAAATTCCGCCTTATTACGACTCTCTGATTGGTAAATTAATTGTCTGGGGACCAGATAGATCCACCGCTATTACCCGTATGAGACGAGCATTGCGAGAATGTGCCATTACTGGAGTCCCTACAACTATTCCCTTTCACCAAAAAATTATGGAAAACTCCCAATTTTTACAAGGTAATATTTACACCAGCTTTGTTCAGGATATGAAAATGCAGTAATTGGTCAGTGGTCAGTGGTCAGTGGTCGGTTGTCGGTTGTCGGTTGTCCGTTGTCCGTTGCAAAAGAATATTTCTCTAACCTATTCCCTATTCCCTGTCACCTGTCCCCTGTCCCCTGTCACCTGTCACCTGTCACCTGTCACCTGTCACCTGTCACCTGTCACCTGTCACCTGTCACCTATTCCCTGTCCCCTGTTCCCTGTTCCCTGTTCCCTGTTCCCTGTTCCCTGTTCCCTATTACCTATATAACATGGTCAGTAACCCCTGCTGACCTAGTAGAATTTCCCTGATAAAACTAAAAATACCCACCCAAATAATCGGGGTAATATCTACACCACCAATAGGTTGAATAAACTTCCGCAACGGGATTAAAAAGGGTTCGGTAGGCAAAGCGATTAGACTAAAAGGCAGACGATTGAGATGGACTTGGGGATACCATGTGAGAATAATGCGGAAAATAAATAAAAACGTCATTACTCCTAAAAATGGACCAAGAACCCAAGCAGTCAAGTTAACACCAGTCATGTTGTTTAGCTACTATCTGTGATAAAATCCAAAACTTGGGCGCAAGCTGAAAAACTTTAAGCTTTGTAACGGATTCTTGCTTTAATTTTAGCCATAAGGTGTCATTTTCTTGTAAGAATACAAAAACAAAGTTATTGACTTGGGATCATCAATCAAGTAAATACTAAGTTAGATAAATAATCTCAGTCCACTTTTCAAGAAAGTGATCCAAGATTAAAATAAGAATAAACTGTGTAAAAAAGGTCGAAAACTATGACACCCTCTTTAGCAAATTTTCTTTGGAGCCTGGTTTGGGGTACTGCAATTGTCGTTATCCCTGCTACTGTTGGTTTAATTTTCATTAGCCAAAAAGATAAAATCCAACGTTTTTAATCCCTGGGGACTGGAGACTGGAGACTGGGGAAGAATTATCTCCTTTCTCCCAGACTCCTGAATTATTGCATAATATTGTGACTAGTTAAAGTAGTGATGGGCTGTTGAGCATTTAACTTAGGATAAGTAGAAAGTCTAACTCTTGTAAACTGAGTATCCTTGTTCGCACAAGTATCTAAATTAACTGGAATCTTGCTGACTAACTGGAACTCGTTAACATAGATTTAATTTTAGGAAAATAGTCATGATTAATTTTGGGCTAAACTCAGCCAGTGTTTTGGCTCAGGTAAATTTTGGAGCGAACTCAGCCAGTATTCTAGGAATTTTCTTGGCTGTAGCTGGAGCAGCACTATACTTTCTTCGTTCTGTTCGTCCTGAACTGTCAAGAGATCAAGATATCTTTTTTGCAGCAGTTGGTTTATTATGTGGTTTTATTCTCGTTTTCCAAGGATGGCGACTTGACCCGATTTTACAATTTGGTCAACTGCTTTTGGTCGGTTCTACGGTATTTTTTGCGGTCGAAAGTATTCGTCTACGTAGTATAGCTACACAACAAGCAAAACGTAATACTCCCATTGTAGATGATGAGCGGGAAGTCAGTAGAAAATACTCTTACTCAGAGCGACGAAATTATCAAGCGGAAATGGATGCTGATTTAGAACCCTTACCCTATGAAGAAGAGGAAGCTCCTCCACGTCCAAGAATTCGCGGTAGTCGAGATGACCGTTCTAGCCGTGATGACTATTATGATGAAGCACCACCACGCAGTTCACAAAGTCCACGGAATAGGGAAAAACCAGATTCAGGCGAAAAAAAGCGTCGTCCTAATTCCGGGCGTTCTGTTAGCCCTTCTAGCCAGGGTTATGAAGATGAAAATTGGGGTTCTGCTCCCAAAAAAGTTGATGATTGGGAAAGTTCCAACTCCCAAGATGAGTTAAGAAAACCACCACGTCGCAATAATAGCAGTAATAATCGTCCCCAAGGTCCACAGAGTCGTGAAGATGATGTTACTCCCACTCCTAGACCAAGAAAACGTCGTCCACCTAGAGATTCCGTTCCCTCTAGAAGACAAGATGATGATGAGGCTATCCCAACTGAATATGTACCATACAATCCCATTAATAAGCCCAGTAATGAACCGGATAATTCCGATTTGGATGACGATATTTAATTTAATTAATTTAAAATTAAAATATTGGCAATATTTGGGGTGGAAGTCGGAAAAACACGAATGTGAAAACATTTACATCTAGTTCCTGGCTCCAAAAATCAATTTATTGGAGCCTAATTTTGGGAACTACAAATTTACTAGTATCTTGTAATGCTGCTGATATCCCTATGGGAGTGACCTCCCTCAATAGTCGCTATACTGAGGAACAACCTGCTATCAGTGGAAATGGACGTTTTTTGGCTTTGATCTCCAATCGTTCTCGTTATCAGCAGTTGTTGGTATATGATTTAGAAAATCAAACTTTTATTCCCACACCGGGGTTAAATCGAGAATCAGTAATTGCAGAAAGTCCCAGTCTCAGTTATACGGGTCGCTACATTTGTTATCTGACCAGTGATCAGGGTAGACCAGTAGTTGCACTTTATGATCGTGCTTCCCAACAATCACAAATTCTCACTCCTACTTTTCGTGGTTGGGTGAGAAATCCTAGTATTAGTCCTGACGGCCGTTATGTTGTGTTTGAATCTTCTACTCGTGGACAATGGGATATTGAGGTTCTTGATAGGGGTCCGACTATTGAGTTAGATATTCCTAATGGTACAAATGTTTCAATTAAAAATTAAATAGAACTTACGCAAGCAAGTGTCACAAAAAATTATTATATCATTTGTTTGTAGTCAGGGCTTTAGCCCTGATCTGATTTTTTTTAAGGTCTCCAGGAGACAACTAAAGTTCTCACTACAATCTTGGTTATCATCTCTCAAAAGAGAGAACTAAAGTTCTCACTACAATCTTGGTTATCATCTCTCAAAAGAGAGAACTAAAGTTCTCACTACAATCTTGGTTATGATCTCTCAAAAGAGAGAACTAAAGTTCTCACTACAATTTAGGATATTATGGCAGTTGCGTAAGTCCTGTTAAAATTTAATTGAAAATTAAAATTAAAAAATTTTTTTTGTCGCTTTGTGCTTAGATGAATTACAAAATATCAATTATTTTATTTTTCTGCTCAAGTCTATTAACTGGGTGTTTTGGCTATCCACGTTTACTCAGTTATCCCTTTGATTCGGGGGGAAGAAGTCTTAATAGTTTTGCGTCGGAATTAAACCCGCAAATTTCTGGCCGATATATTGTATTTACCAGCGATCGCAGAGGAAGTCAAGATGTGTATATGTTTGATACATTAACTCGTAATTTAGTAAATTTACCTGGATTAAATTCCTTTGATACAATTGCTTCCCATCCTGCGGCCTCTGAAAATGGTAAATTTATTGTCTTTGCTGCGAGTCGTCAAGGAAGAACACAAATTATCCTTTATGATCAAGATGTGCGTCAACTACGGAATTTAGCAGGTGATCTACAAGGAGAAGTCCGCAATCCCACAATTAGTGCTGATGGTAGTAGAATTGCCTTTGAGTACAATAATAATGGACAATGGGACGTTTTAGTTTATGACCGATTTGGACGAAAATTGAATATTCGTCAAGATCCAAGTTAAGGAAAAGCCAAAAACGAGGAAGAAAATAAATTCTTCCCCATGACTAGATTACTAATCATCGCATATAATTAATCCTGATTTTGTTCAGAATTTTGTACCGATTCGATCAGAGAACGTACTTGTTGAGTTCCTTGGGAGGGTTCAAAGGAAAGGGGAAATTTCCCCCTGACGAGCATTCGTAACCCCAAAGGTGCAATACTGAGTAATCCCTGAAGATCCTGGAAATAATTACCAACTACTTGGAGTCCAAATTGACGTTCATCAATCCAACCACCCTGTTTTACTAAGTCTACTAAAACTTTACGGTGACGAATTGAACGACTATCATTTTTCTGTTTACGCTCCAGAATTTCCTGTTTAATTTTGGTGATTTGCGCCAATGGAGCAACTTCCATGGGACAAACCGAATCACAGTAAAGACAACGAGTACAACCCCAAACTCCTTGATTTCCCGCGCTATAGTTTTCTAATCGTTGTTCTGTATTGCTATCACGGGAATCTGCCACCATGCGGTATGCTTTAGCCAGAGCATGGGGACCGACAAAATCAGAATTGACTTCAACAGCATTACATTCAGAATAACAAGCTCCACACATAATACAATTGCCCGTTTGGTCTAGGAGCGATCTTTCTTGTGGTGTTTGTAAAAACTCCCTTTCAGGAACTTGTCTACCCGCTGTACTGACATAAGGAGCAACCGTTTCCAAATTATGCCAAAAATTGCTCATATCCACAACTAAATCTTTAATTACAGGCATATTCCCCAAAGGTGCTACTGTAATTTCTGGAGTAGTTGGAGACTGATTGTGAGATGATGAGATTTTTTCCAGTCTGGCCAGTTCACCCCCTACATTTTCCTTACAAGCCAAAGCAGAACGGCCATTAATCCTCACAGCACAACTACCACAAATTGTATTGCGACAATTTTTGCGAAATGCTAAAGTCCCATCTTGTTCCCACTTGATTTGATTCAGACAATCCAGGATAGTATTACCTGGTTCTACCTGCAAAAGGTAGGATTGGAAAACAGGGTGAGAATTTTCTTGTTGTCGAGCAATCTTAAAAATAACTTCCATCATGATCAGTCCAAATATTGGGATCAAATCTTTTCTCTTCTCTGATATATCTCAAAAATCATCAGCACAGGTAAGGACGAGGTATGCAGCATCAAGTATAAAAATAGTTTTCTTTTCTGCTGAAGTTGACCGCAGGCTTTACTGCTTTACCCTTGATCCTTTGCACTGAATAGGAATTTCGTCAAGCCCTAGTTATCAAAATTCTACATCTTTAAATATATAGAAGTGTTACAACCAGTGAAAATATTTGCCAGTCGCCATCAAATACCCCATAGATGTGGTAAATTTATTCTTCCCCTAGACAGACGTAGATAATCTGATCAGATCTGGGAATTTAACGGTGATCAACAGCCAGGATTTTCTAGCCTGCCTTTTGTCTTTGACCACTGATAGCTGCTGTGGCCAAGCCATAGAAATTCCCTTGATTTCACTCATTCTCTCAAGCCCAGCCAATCTGAATCAGATTAACTTTTATAAAAGTCCTGAGATTATCCTCTTGACAGCATCAACCACAGCCAAAATCTCTCCTGCTTTTTACCCGCTCAACTTCAGGGATTTAGATCAAAATTTAGTGGCAATATAAATTTAAAATTTTCAAAATATTTTGCTATTATTATTTCATGCTACTATTTAATAGGAAATTACGAACTCACAAAATCAGGAACAATAACCGCATAAGCACGGCTAAAACTTCTATGATTTTCTCACAATCTAGAGACTAGAAAAATCATGTCTCTCCTGGTAGAATCAAAGGGTGTATGTTCTTAGACCACATACAAATACTATGCTGTATTCAGCTAAAAACGAGAATTAGGTGTAAGCCCATAACTCAAAAGCGGGAAAAGTCAGCATTAAATGTGAAAAACCTGTAATTTATTGGCTCTACAACTTTTTTGGAGTAGAACTAACCTGATTTGTAAGGGCGGCTGGAAGTTACACCGCACTCAGCAGCCCAAAGAGAAAATAATTTAATTTCTGATGGACAATCATGGTTAAAATCGCGGTAAAATTACTGGAATTAATGTCTGTGGCAGCCATGACTTAGACTGCTATTATAGTTATCTATAATAGACTATTTTAGTGCTTCCATATCAGCAGAAATTCATCCATCACCCTTCTATCTATCTGCTTCTGAAATCTGGTCCCTAGCTAAAAAGCTCAATACTAGATTCAGAGAAAATTTTTGCATGGCTAAGGCCAGACTACCCTATCGGTTTGAAGAGATTAAGGAAAATTAGAGCATAATGACTGAAACTGCAACTGCCCCATTAACCGGAAAAACACTACTAGCGAAAGTTAAAGAACTTTCAACTTTACCCCGTCGAGAAAGAGCAAAACAGTGTGGTTACTATACCATTACTAAAAATAGCCAAGTTCGCGTTAATCTCACAGATTTTTATGATGCTTTACTGTCAGCTAGAGGTATTCCCCTTAGTCCAGAAGCACCTAAAGATGGTCGTGGCCGTGAACCGACATACCGGGTAAGTGTACACCAAAATGGTCAAATCGTCATTGGCGCGACCTACACCAAAGCTATGGGTTTAAAACCCGGTGATGAATTTGAAATTAGACTAGGTTACAAACACATTCACTTGATTCAGTTAAGCGAAAGTGAGAAACAATTAATCCAGTCTGATGATGATGATACTGATGAATCAGATGTAGAAGAATAAATTATTGCACTGATTAGGGATCAATTTCAGGTCAATATTAACGAATTTATCCCTAAAGCTACAGCTAAGTATTAGCTGTAGTTTAATAATTTATGATTTCGGTGACATAAGACATAAAAAAACGATTTAGCCGCCGCCATAGGTGACAAATTCTGTTAGAGTCTTGATTATTAATCAAGAAATATATTTTTGCGGGAAGTTAGCCGTGTTTTTTATGTCTATTCTACTGTCATTTTTAGAGTCATCGGCCAATATTGTGCTGGAGTTACTTAAACATACACCAGTACTTTTGGTCATGGCTTTTTTTATGATCTGGGTAGGTTGTTGGTTACCATTAGTAGCAATTTTAGCTATTACCCGGAATTGGCAAATGCACAAATCTTTGCAACCAGAGCAAAAAGTTCCTTTACTGGTGTCTCTCTACTTATTAGTTCCTTTCATTCTCTGGGGATTTCAATGGTTGAACTTGGGTTCTTTTTCTGATTATGGATTAGTAGGGCAAGTTTCTATTTTCCCTTCTTTATTACTTGGTTTTGGCTTGGGTGTTTTCATTTTAGCCATAGTATTCTTTGGTCAAATCTGTCTGGGTTGGTGCTATTTAGAAAAATCTAATATCAAGTTAATACCATCTAGTTTCCTAACAATTTTCTTAGTGGCTTGGTTTGTAGGGGGAATAGAGGAACTTGTATTTCGAGGATTTTTATTGACCAAATTAGAGCAAAATTATTCAATTTGGTTAGCGGCAATTATTTCTAGTTTAGTTTTTGCGATTTTACATTTAGTATGGGAACAAAAAGAAACTATTCCCCAACTGCCTGGACTATGGTTAATGGGCATGATCTTAGTATTAGCCAGATTAACTGATGGTAATAATTTAGGGATAGCATGGGGACTTCATGCTGGTTGGGTATGGGCTATTGCTACAATAGATACAGTAGGATTAATTACCTACACAGATAAAATTTCTGCATGGGTGACAGGTAAAAATAAAAAACCCTTAGCGGGATTAACAGGAATTATTTCCATTTGGGCAACAGGGGTAGTGCTTTTATTTATATCTGCAACTAACTAACAATCTCTTTAGTGCTTTTACCTGCCAAGCCAGTAAAATTCTCATGTTTCAGTCACAACTTAGGTGATGTTGTGTGGTAAATTAGTAAAATGATCCGGTTAATTTATTTAATATAGTTCCCTTTTGCGGTCAAAGCAAGTTATATTGCCTAAAATCGCATTTCAGATTTGAATCAAAATGTAAATCAACAGTTATGATGACAGTTCTCATTGTTGAAGACAGTAGCTCTCAAAGAATGATAATCACAAAGCTCCTCAAAGCTAGTGGTTTAGAAGTCACCCAAGCGGTAGACGGATTAGAAGCCTTAGAGGTGATTCAAAACACACCTCCTGATTTAGTCGTTTTGGATGTTTTTATGCCCCGCATGAATGGCTATGAACTATGCCGATATTTAAAATCCCATCCTAAAACCAAAGATATTCCTGTGCTGATGTGTTCCTCTAAAAGTACAGAATTTGACCGCTATTGGGGGATGAAGCAAGGGGCAGATGCCTACATAGGTAAACCCTTTAAAGAAGGTGAATTGCTAGGAACAGTCAAAAAACTCTTGCGAGGATAAGGATGAAAGCAATATATGGCTAGCAACTCGGAGTTTTTAACTGATCCAGGGCAATATCAATTCCCTCCCCAATTACAACCAGAAAATTCTCCAGGACAGGGTGATCAGATAGGATTATCGTCTGAGCTACATTTGCGGTTTTATCTACCCTCAGGTCAGGAGTTTGCATTTCTGGCTACAGGAATCCGGGAAGTAATTGAACTTAGTCCTAGTCGAATTACACAAATCCCTAATACATCCCCCTTACTTTTAGGTACGATCAATTTACGGGGGCGCTTGATTTGGGTCGCTGATTTAGGACAATTTATGGGTGAAACAACCCCATTAAACACGGATTGCCCGGAAATTTCCATAATTGTTATTGAAGACCAAGACACAATACTAGGCTTAGGAGTTGCAGAAATTTCTGGAATAGACTGGTTGGATATAGGGCATCTCGTGTCACTCAATCATGTACCAGATGATCAGACTGAGTTTTTGCGCGGTGCTTATATATTTGATACAGAAACAGAAAGAAAGTATTTGCAACTATTAGATCAAGTAGCAATTTTACGAAGTACGCGGTGGTCATAATCAACTTGGGAGAGAGGCAATGGCAAAACTTACAGATGATCAAGATTCAACTTTTAATCAGGATAAAATAGCATCTCAACAACAGGTTTTTGAAGATGATGCTACAGAGGCTTTCGCTTATGAACTGTTGATAAGTGAAGAGGAATCCAGCGATAGTTCTCAACTTAATTCTTTTGCAGAATATGAACTACCCCTAGATGCTCTGAAAAATCCGTTTCTTGCTTATAGTGAAATAATTGATACAACCGATAGCGAATTAGACAGTAATTCTCTGGAGCGACTGATAGATAAAAGTGATGATCCCTTTGCCTTAATTCCAGAATACCTCACAGGTAATTCAATATCATATCAGAGTAGTTTAGCTAATGAAAGTTCAATAATTAGTGATGATGATGACAGCTATTCACCTTTTGCAGAACCTAAATTCTCAGCTACAGATCAAATGTTATTCGCTGATGATTTGGAAGACTTTGACTCCAACCAAGAAGATAACTCCAAAAGAGTTTTATTTACTGACAATGATAGTGATATAGTACCAAAACAGGAGTTAAATCTTAACTACATGACTACACCACCCAGGTTATCATTAGGAAAAAATAACGATAATCAATTCGATTTAGAAGCATTTACAGCTGCCTTTGATGATGAAGATGAAGCAAATATGACTGATAAAACATTGATTTCTGGTGGCGAAATTCATAATGATAGAGAGGTTGTAAATGACCTTGATGAATTTGACAATCTCAGTGATATATCAGTATTTGAATTTATTGAAGATAGTAATGATGAACTCATGGGAATGCCTTCAGAATCCTTAGATATTTCTGAAAATGTTTTAAATATTGATGAGTCATCAGCTGACGAAAGAATCTATAATGATCAAGAATTATTAACAATTAGTGCGGCTCAAGAAGTGATTCCTGTTGACATCACCCCGCCAGAAGTTACGAACAAAGAAGCCAATATAGGTCCTGAAAAAAATTTATTTGCATCCTTTGAAAACGCTTCTTTAAATAAGAAACAATTGTGGATAGCTGGAACTGTAGGCGTTGTATCAGTTATTGCTGTAGTGATTGTTAGTGCCTTAGGTTCCTTGACAACACCTGTAAAAGAAAAGGAATCAAGGACCAATACAAATTGGTTCATGCCTTTATTAATTCCTCTAACCGCAGGAGCTACGGGTGCTGCTACCTCCTGGTTTATGACTAATTTTATGGTCAAAAAAATTAGCCGTAGCGCCCAGAATTTACAAAGTCAGTTTCATGCTATGGGTCAAGGTAATCTAAATGTAGCCGCCAAAGTCTATTCAAAAGATGAATTAGGGCAGTTAGCCATGGATTTTAATAAAATGGTGCGGTCTATGGTTGCTAAAACCGAGAGAGATGCCCGTCTGACTATTGCACAAAAAGAAACTAAAGACAACCTGCAAAGTCAGGTAATTCGCCTTCTAGACGAGGTAGAAGGAGCAGCCAAAGGAGATTTAACAGTGCGAGCCGAAGTCACAGACGAAGGGCTGGGAGCAGTAGCTGATGCCTTTAATCTGATTATTCAAAATCTTAGGGACATTGTGCAACAGGTAAAAGTGTCAGCACATGAGGTAACAAAAGCTGCCAGCACATCAGAAACCTTTGCGACCAACTTATCAATGGAGGCTCTAGGACAAGCAAAAGAATTAGCTCTGGCGTTAAATTCCGTACAAATAATGAACAATTCGATCCAACGGGTAGCAGAAGCGGCAAAAAAAGCTGAAATTGTAGCCTGTGAAGCGAGTAAAATCGCCCAAAAAGGTGGAGAAGTAGTAGAAAATACTGTGTTCGGGATTTTGGAACTGCGGGAAACAGTGGCAGAAACTAGCCGAAAAGTGAAAAGACTGGGAGAATCATCCCAAGAGATTAACTCTATTGTTGCCCTTGTTAGTCAAATCGCTTCACGCACCAACTTACTGGCGCTCAATGCCAGTATTGAAGCAGCAAGAGCAGGAGAAGCAGGGCGAGGATTTGCAATTGTGGCTGATGAAGTTCGTCAGTTAGCAGATAAATCAGCTAAGTCTTTGCAGGAAATTGAACAGATTGTCATGCAAATTCAAAGCGAAACTAGCTCGGTGATGATGGCTATGGAAGAAGGAACACAACAGGTAATTAACCAAACTAAATTAGCACAAGAGTCCAAGCAATCCCTAGATAATATCATTGAAGTGGCAAATCACATTGATATGTTAGTACGCTCAATTACTAATGATACTGGAGAGCAAAGGGAAACTTCCCGGGATGTAGCACAAGTAATGCAATCTGTAGAGCGAACAGCACAGGAAACCTCTCAAGAAGCACAGCGGGCTGCGGCAGCTTTGCAATATTTAGTGGGAGTATCCCGCAACTTGATTATCTCTGTGGAACGCTTCCGAGTGGAATCTACCCCAGAATCGCAAAGACTTGATGGTGGTATTTAGTTTAAATAAGAAAAATATAGTCCGATGTAGTTAAAGATAATCATCTGTGTTATGGGTGAGAAATGAAACTATTAATCCCACAAGTGAAAGCGAATGATTTGTTTTTTGTTTATTAATTTAAGGCAATGATTATGCAGCCAGAAGAACAGATTTTAGGTTACTTTATCGAAGAGGCTAAAGAACAGCTAAATACCATCGAACAGGGATTACTGAATCTAGAAACTACCCTAAAGAATGCGGAAATGATGAATGAAATCTTCCGTGCAGCCCATTCCATTAAAGGTAGTGCATCTATGTTGGGTCTAAGTAGTATTCAGCACACATCCCACTGTCTGGAGGATTGGTTTAAGATTCTTCAAGAACATCCTGTGAAAGTAGACATAAATTTAGAGTCTTTACTACTGGATATCTGTGATAGATTAAAAATTCTCATAGATAATCTTAGTTTTCCAATTGATTTATCAGAACAAGAATCAGAAGTTGTCATATCGAAATGGCTGGATGAACATAGGAAAAAATTGCAGTCATTAATTTCAATTTATGATCATGAGCATCTCTATCTAGAAATTTCTGATTTAAATAGCTTTGCTGGTTTATTTGCAACTGATATATCCAGTCTGGATGATAATTGGCCAGCAGAAGAAATATTAGAAGATATCACTAATTATCAACTACTAACTACTGACAATGAAATTGATGATAATGATCAGGATTTAAGTGATTTACTCTTATGGGAAGATAAAAAAATAAGTTCCAAGGATGTAGAATTTTTTGATCTAATTGGGTCACAAAAAATAGAGCATTTATTTAATGATGCTGTCGAAACCAATAGGGATGGTAACTTCAACTTGTCTCTGTGGGAAGAGGAAAATGAATTAGCAACATCTCCTTATTTAGAAATAACATCGTCTGCATCAGAAACAGATTCAGCAATTACTAGTTCTCTAACAGAAGCATCTTTATTAAATGAGCTTGCACCAATAGAAGGAATTTTAGCTGCAACACCGAGGGAAATTGTCAATCAAGTGGTGATTGAGAATGAAGATTTTATGGACTTAGAGGCATTGCTTGATGAAAATGAAGATGATGCACCGCAGATTAGCTCAAAGCCACTAGTGATTGGTGAATCTGCTGTAGTCGAGTCTGAAAATCCTTTTTCTGTCTGGAAACCAGAAGATGATTTTAGTCAATGGGAGGACTTGTTAACACAGTCTGATTTATCCTCACGCAGTCAGGATCAAACATTATCGAATACAACTGCAACATCACGAAAAACTTCTACCAACAAAATTCCAGGTGATAAAATTCGTGGAACAATAGGAGAATTGGAAACCATAAAAGTTCCAGTTAAACAACTCAATGATATCAGCAACGTGGTCGGGGAGTTGGTGGTAAATCGCAATACCCTAGAGCAAGATCGTGAACGTCTAAAACAGTACGTGGATACCCTGCTGGCTCAAGTACATCATCTCTCAGAGGCGGGAATGAAAATGCAGGAGTACTACGAAGGATCTCTTCTGAAAGCATCTCTCCTATCGAGTCGTCGTCTTAGAGAATATAAGACGGACCATAATGCTAGTTATCGCTTTGGTGAAAATGTTGATTCCCCAACAGCGCCTCCCTATTACGGCTTTAGCGAAATCGAAATGGACCAGTTTACGCCCTTCCATGTTCTAGCCCAAGAAATGATTGAGTTTATTGTCCGAGTTCGAGAGTCAGCCAGTGATATTGAATTTGTTGGCGAAAAAATAGAACGGGTAACCCGACAGTTGGGACAAGCAACCAGTAGACTACAGGAAAAATTAACGAAATCACGCATGGTTCCATTTAGCCAAGTGATTGATCGCTTAAGACGAGGAGTACGGGATAATTCTATTAAGTATGGTAAACAAGTGGAGTTGGTGACGGAAGGAGTCCATACTTTGATTGATAAGATGATTTTAGATCATCTGACATATCCTTTGACTCATATTCTCAATAATGCGATCGCCCATGGTATTGAAACCCCTCAAGTGCGCCAAGCTGCTGGTAAATCAGCTACGGGGATTATTAGCATTCGCGCCCTACAACAGGTCAACCAAACGATTATTTCTGTAAGTGATGATGGTGTTGGTATTGATCATCAAGAAGTTAAAAACAAAGCCATTAAAAAAGGTATCATTACCTTCAAACAGGCACAATCCATGTCTCGTTTTGACATATATAAGCTTTTATTCCTGCCCTGCTTTAGCACCGCTGATGAAGTAAATGATATCAAAGGGAGAGGTGTGGGTCTGAATGTTGTTGAAAATGATATTAACCACATTCGTGGTAGAGTTACTACTGATTCGACACCAGGTATAGGAACTACCTTTACCATTTTTCTCCCACAGACTCTGAGTATTTGTAGAGCAGTATTATGCGCTTGTGATCAATTCAAAATTGCTTTCCCAATGGATGGTGTAGAGGATACTTTAAGTATCTCCGCTAATTCCCAAATAATCCAACAAGATCTGCATGAAGAATCATTTATGATCTGGCGAGGAGTCAAACTTCCGATCAAACCTCTAAAAGACATCTTAGTTTTTAATCGTCAGTTGACTTCTGGTAAGGCATTAGTCACGAAAAAAAATAATGACATGATTTCTGTACTCGTTGTCCGTTCAGGTAATACGATGCTTGGGTTACAGATTGACCAAGTTTTAGGTGAACAGGAAATTGTCATTAAGCAATTTGAAGGCCCAGTATCTAAACCTATTGGTGTAGCAGGTGCTACAGTTCTTGGTGATGGGATGATTATGCCCATTGCTGATGTCGGAGAAATTATTGATATCTGTGATGGTAAAATATCTAAATTCTGGCAAAATCCAGCTTCTCCTCCTGCTGACATTTCTACCTCTGACCAAAATGAAACAACTGTCTTAATTGTTGATGACTCGATTACGGTTCGAGAACTCTTATCCCTAACTTTTCATAAAGCTGGTTATCGTGTAGAACAAGCCCGTGATGGCCAAGAAGCTTGGGATAAACTCCGTTCTGGTTTACTTTGTAATCTCGTTTTCTGTGACATTGAAATGCCACGTTGCGATGGACTGGAATTATTGTCACGGATTCACCAGGATGATACTCTTAATCACTTACCCGTTGCCATGCTCACCTCTCGCGGTGCTGATAAACATAGAAAAATGGCCGTAGAACTCGGTGCTAGTGGCTACTTTACTAAACCATATTTGGAGGAGGCTCTTTTAGAAGCGGCTGCTCGGATGTTGAAAGGAGAGAAACTTGTGACTGCTTAATTTGGATGTTTGATAACTAGGTCGCGCTTTTTATCATTCTTTGTGCCTATGCTCAGTGAAAAGTTTTGCTGTCTGAATATGAAAATTAAAATTATATTGTATGACTGCCGGTGATAGAGAATTATCAACCAACTGGTAAGACCCTATAGCTGCCAAAAATTTTCAAGATTTCTGTACAATTTTGTAATTCTCCTAAAGCAGATTTCATAATCACTGCATTTACATCTGCTTCTATGTCTAAATAAAATAAATATTCCCCTAAAGAACGTTTTGTAGGCCGCGATTCAATGCGACTCAGATTAATACCTAAATGGGCAAATACTTCTAGTGCTTTCACTAATGCACCAGGTACATTAGCTGGGACACTAAAGGCTAAAGATGTATGTGTACAATCAATAGTATTATTTTCCTCTGTGCTAACTACCCAAAACCGAGTGCAATTTTCTGGATAATCATTAATCCCCTCAGCCAGAATGGGTAGATTATAAAGTTGTGCTGCACGACTAGAGGAAATTGCTGCTGTTGTTAGTTCTGCTTCTAATCTCTGTAGTGCTTCCGTTGTCGAATTACTCGCAATCAAGTTGACATTTGGTAAAAACTGTGCTAACCAACCTTGACATTGAGCTAAAGCTTGAGGATGAGAATAAACAGTTTTAATATTATCTAAGCTAGTGCATCTGGAAACTAATGTATGTTGAATCGGTAAAACCAAAGCTAATTTAATTTTTAAATTATCTAATTGCCATAAGCTATCTAGAGTCATATTAACACTTCCCTCAATAGAGTTTTCTACCGGGACAACAGCTATATTTGCCTTAGCGGTGATGATCGCTTGCAATGATTGAGCAATGGTAGGGTAAGGACATAGTTCAAAACTTTTTTCAGGGGTGATATCCTCATGATTTTGCAACCAATTGACATAGAAAAAAGCAGCTTGTTCAGCATAAGTTCCCGGTGGACCTAAATGTGCAATTTTCAGATTCATACTTTTAAATTCGACGATTTTGATTGATAATGAAAAAAAAACAGATAGTTGAATTTACTTATGGTTACTAAGTTTACTGCCTTTGAATCCGTGGAAATTTCTGTCCCTAAGCATTCTATTCCTATTCAGCACTATCTTCGTCAACCTCAACGGTTGGTGAATACCCTGGCTGATCATACCAGAACTGAGCAGTTGTCCGAAGAAGTGTTTCGGCTGAAAATGCGTCCTCTGTCTTTTATGTCACTGAGTATTCAGCCAACAGTAGATATGAGAGTTTGGGCGGATACAAGCGGAACGATTTATTTGCGATCGCTCCGTTGTGAAATTCTGGGTTTCGAGTATATTAACCAACGGTTTGACCTGAATTTAAAAGGCTATTTATCACCAATTCAACTCAGTAATGGTACATACCTACAAGGGAAAGCAGAATTAGAAGTCTTAGTAGACATACCCCAGCCATTTTCCCTGACACCCAAATCAATATTAGAAGCTACAGGTAATGGATTGCTCAAAAGTGTATTATTAACAATCAAACAAAGATTATTACATCATCTTCTCACAGATTATCACCATTGGTGCAACCAAGCCACAAAAGACATAGAAACAGAACATCACAACACAGATAGCAGTAGCGTAGCACAAACCTTATAAACAACCTTCACAAATCAAAGCAACTAGACAACGTCTAAAAACCCTTCAGAGAAAAGACCTCAGACCTAGCTAAAACCTTATGTATCTATAGCCGAAGAACGACGACGACGACGACGATTAGGAACAGAACTCGAAGAGCCAGAAGAATCAGCTTCAGCATCAGATACTGCCGGAACTATCGTTAATTCAGGGACAATTGTTAATGAAGACTCAATTTCCGGCTCAAGGGATTGTTCAGTGGCCACATACTTAGGTGCAGGAATCACAGAATGCCCGAAGCCATCAGAAATTTCCGCTTCACCTATAATTGGTTCAGAGACTTGAGAAGGTTCATTTAGTTCACTTAGTTCCGTAGGTTGAGATGGTAAATCTCCCGGTTCAACAACATTAATAATCACCGATCTAGAACTTTTCCCCTCACGATCTAACTTGAGTAAAGGAGAAATTCCCATTTCAGCATAAGTATCTTGTTCCTTAGCTGACATTTCCACAGTGATAATCTCTGGTGGTTCAACCTTAATCGCTTCTAGCTTCACCTTTACCCGTTCTGGCCTTTCGGTCCAACCTGATTTATTAATAGTAGGTGGAGAGACCTCTGGTATTGGTAGTTCAACCTCCTCCAAATCTAAATCCGAATCATTAACAAAACCTAAAGGGTTCAACCCAGAGCCAAGTTCATCCTTACCATTAGCTCGATTCTCAGCGGTTTTCGGACGACGAGTACGGGTACGGCGCTTACCATCATTTAATTCCTGGTAACTAGGATGATTAATCAGATGCAGCGGACTAAAATCTGGTTCACCCTCAAAACTCTCCCCAAAACCTTGATATGAATCCCGTGGAGTAGCCACCACCCCACCGATATCAGGTATGCGGGTAACTAAACGTGGTTCTTTTGGTGGTACACTTCCAAATCGTTCCGGTATCTCCGCAGCCGGAATAGGAAGACGGTTTTCCATTTCTCCGGGTAATCTCACAGTATGCCCTAAACCCCCGCACGCCGGACAAGGTTCGCCAAATAACTCATAAATATTTTGTCCTTGACGCTTACGAGTCAGTTCAACCAAACCCAGTTCAGTCAATTGGGCAATTTGGGGACGGGCTTTATCAGCCTTGAGAGCCTTGTTAAAGTGTTCCAATACCTGCATTTGATCCCGTCGGGATTCCATATCAATGAAATCAACCACAATCACACCCGCAATATTCCGCAAGCGTAACTGACGCGCAATTTCCGCAGCAGCCTCACAATTTGTCCATAAAACTGTTTCTCTAGCGGTTGCAGAACGGGTGAAAGAACCAGAGTTAACATCTACTACGGTTAAAGCTTCCGTAGGTTGGATGATAATATAACCACCTGATGGCAAATCTACCCTTGGTCTAAGGGCTTCTCGGATAGCAGCATTAATGCGAAAATATTCTAAAATTGGAGAGCGATCGCGGTGATGATCAATCAACAACCCCTGGGGCGTTTGTCCACCACTCCAGTTTTGTAAATATTGTTTCACCCGTTTTAAGCCAGTGCTGGAATCAACAACAATACGATTCACATCAGCACCATACATATCCCTGAGAACCCGCTGAATAAAATCATCATCACGATTCAGTAGAGCCGGCGCACGGGAAGTGACAGCTTCTTGCTGAACAATTTCCCACTGCTTTTGCAGCACCTCTAGATCCTCAATAATTGCCTCTTCTGGCTTCCCTTCCGCTTCCGTGCGTACCAGTAAACCCATCCCTGCTGGTTTCACCAAAATCGCCAAAGCTCTGAGACGGTTACGCTCACTTTCACTCTTAATCCGTCTGGATAAATTTACACCCCGTCCATAGGGCATCAGTACCACATAACGGCCAGGTAAAGTAATGTTTCCCGTCAACCTCGGACCCTTGGAGCCAGTTGGCTCTTTCATCACTTGTACTAAAGTTTTTTGCTGTGGAGTCAACAGTTCTGTAATCGCTGCTGCACTTCGTTTCAGCCTCAACGGACCTAAATCAGTGACGTGAATAAAACCGTTGCGCTCCGGGTCGCCGATATTCACAAAAGCCGCATCTATCCCAGGTAATACGTTTTCTACTACACCTAAATAGATATCACCAATTTGGTGATGACCAGTAGCTACAACGAGTTCCTGTATTTGATCTTCCGAAAATACAGCAGCGATTTGATGCTGCTCCGCGATGATAATTTGTTTTGGCATTCAATTTCCTCAAAAACTGGTAGTGCTGGTGGGAATCACAAGAAAGTTCTCTGTTATCCGGCTTCTATAGTCACTACTACAAGGTGCTACTAGTAATAAAAATTTCCAATTTGTAGCTCTGCTTTTGGAGAGCTAATCATACTATGATGGCATTTACACACCATATCACTCTTCAACAGCATATAGTTTAAGAACTTTCATCAACCTTCCTTGGCCGATTTACCATACTATACGCTGCTATTTCCAATTTTGATATCCGTAGATATCAGTCCCAAGGTTAAGGTTTTATCAGCTAAAGTTGACTGTACTTAAATAGCAAGTGCTTGATCACTTTCTAGAAACTTCCGTTAGACACGGTGCATTACACATTGATTTGACCGTCTGCGGAGGAAGACAAACTTGTCTTTAGCAATGGATTTGCTATCTGTGTTGACACCAGAAAATCTAGCTAAGTGTAGACAACCCAGTGGGTAATCTTGACAAGAATTTGAATTTTGGCAGCTTTGTAATCTCTGTCAATGCTGACGTAGTTTTTTTAAAACTAACCACTCCTGACTCTGTAGCAATTGCATCAAAGCTGGCAATAACAGCAGGTCTCGTTTCAGGGATAGAATCTATCAATGAATCGAGAAGCTAACAAAGGCTATTATTAGTCATCAATTCACAAGGTAGCTAAAGAGAGAGTGGTTTGTAATCAGTAGCAGAGTTTGTCTGGGACACAATCTTAGAAGTTGCACTCTTATATCTTTGCCTTCGCGCCCGTGGGTATCACAGGTAGTGAATCAAGTCACTCAATGCAGCACCAGAAAATTTCTCTTAATCGCCATTCTAACGCAACTTTGCTAAAAATCAATTACCAAAATAGATATTTGGTGAAAATGAAACCCATTTAATTCTAAACTGTTAATTAACTTTTGTGGAAACTTTCTCCATCTAGTGATTTTCGGATATACAATCTTTACCCCACTTCTACTGGTAAACTTTTCCCTTTCCCTATACCAATGTTATGATTATTACATTAATAGTAGCTTGGATAGTTTTTATTATTTTGTGGAAATTAATCAAAACTACCATTAAAACTGCCCTGATCTGTGCCGCCATTGTCATGTTATTATATTTTGGCTTCCATATTACTCCTCAAGACATTTGGCATCAAATCAGTCAGTTTATTCAAACCTCTTCCCCAACACCAACAAAGAAGTGAAATTAGCGATGAAATTCCCTCAAATTACCCAATTTTCCGAGAACCTGATATTTTTGCTAAAGCATCTTGAAATGCAGGTGGTAACTGACGCATAATTTTACCCTTTTCCCGATCTAAAGCCACTAATGTTACCTGGGCGGTAATATATAAATCCTGGTTATCGGCAGAAACAATAGTATAATCCCAGTTCATACGCACTCCCGTTACCTCGTTCATGCGTGTTTTTACTATAACTGGCATCCCTAATTGCACGGAACGATGATAACGAATTGACAACTCCACTACGGGTAAATCACAACCTAAAGCTACTAAATCCACAAATTCAATGCCGATAGAACGTAAACATTCTACCCGCGCTTCTTCCATCCAAGTTAAATAAGTACCGTGCCAAACAATACCAGCATAGTCAGTGTGATGAGGTTGGGCCCTGACGGGATATTCAAACCAATTTTCAAATGCGACATTGGTAATATTCTCAATAGCACTTGTTGGTGGTAATTGGGGTGGGGTTGTTTCTTGAGACATTTTAATAATTTTTTGATCCTTTTTTGAGCAACAGACTACCAAAAATTGATAAAATTTTGTAAATTGGCAAGTTTTCAACTGTATTCCAATTTTACCAGATTGTAAAAACGTTGTATGAAACCTCCATAATTCAGAAAATTTGAGCAATACTGGTACAAGAAGGAAGATAAGCAGAACTTACAAAAATGACGATTCAACCTACTGATAAGACTTTACTGGACTGGACGGGCGATACTTTAGCAATTGGCTTATTTGAAGATGCGGTACAATTAACTGGTGATTTGGCAACTTTAGACCAGAAATTGGCTGGAATCTTCACAGAACTAATTGCTGAAGAAGAATTTACTGGTAAAGTCAATAGTACCATCTTTACGAGGGTAGGGGCGGGTAATTTGGTGCGAAAGGTGATTTTAGTGGGCTTAGGTAAACCAGAGGCACTACAATTAGAAACCCTGCGACGAGTTGCGGCCACAGTTGCACGCACCGCTAAAAAGCAGAAAACTAAAACCCTGGGAATTAGTTTACCACTATGGAACAATGATCCAGCCGCTACAGCCCAAGCTATTACTGAAGGCATAGAATTAGCACTTTACCAAGATATTCGCTTTAAATCTGAACCAGAAGATAAAAGCCCCAATATTGAAACTATTGATTTACTGGGTTTAGCAGGACAACAAGCGGCTATTACCCGCGCTGATCAAATTGTTTCTGGAGTTATTTTAGCACGGCAGTTAGTAGCAGCCCCAGCTAATGCAGTGACACCGATTACTATGGCCGAAACTGCTGGGGCGATCGCTCAGGAATATGGGTTACAATTAGAAGTCCTAGAACAGGCAGAATGTCAAAAATTAGGTATGGGGGCATTTTTAGGAGTAGCCCAGGCTTCCGAGTTACCACCTAAATTCATTCACCTAATTTATAAACCAGCTACCACACCCAGACGCAAGTTGGCTATTATTGGTAAGGGTTTAACTTTCGATTCTGGTGGTTTAAATATTAAGGGTGCCGGTAGCGGTATTGAAACCATGAAAATTGACATGGGTGGTGCTGCGGCTACTCTGGGCGCTGCTAAAGTCATTGGACAATTAAAGCCAGATGTAGAGGTTCACTTTATATCAGCCGTCACCGAAAACATGATTAGCGGTAAGGCTATGCACCCTGGAGACATCTTAACCGCTTCAAATGGCAAAACCATCGAAGTGAATAACACCGATGCTGAAGGGCGTTTAACCTTGGCTGATGCCTTGGTATATGCTGATAAATTGGGTGTAGATGCGATCGTTGATTTAGCTACCCTTACAGGTGCTTGTGTGGTGGCCTTGGGTGAAGATATTGCTGGTTTATTTACACCAGACGATGCTATGGCCTCCCAACTCCAAACAGCCGCAGAAACAGCCGGTGAGAAAATTTGGCGTTTACCAATGGAAGATAAATATTTTGACGGGCTGAAATCCGGTATTGCCGACATGAAAAATACTGGACCTCGTTATGGCGGTTCTATTACCGCTGCTTTGTTTCTCAAACAGTTTGTTAAGGATACTCCCTGGGCGCATTTAGATATTGCCGGTCCTGTGTGGGCTGATAAGGAACACGGTTATAACGGTGCAGGGGCGACTGGTTTCGGTGTCAGAACATTGGTTAGTTGGGTTTTAAGTTAATTTAATTTCACCTCAACGGGGCGGGGTTTCCCCGCCTCTACGGTTTCTGTATAGGAACTAGATAAAAGTGCGATCGCTCAAAATAGCCTATTATTTATTAGGCTAGGTGTAACCTGTATTCCATAACTTCATGCCTTTCTCCGATTTCACTAATCCTTATAAAAATCCGGCTGACGTACCAGAAAAGTATCGCCAGCATATAAATCTACAGAAATTATTTAAAGCTGATGGTTCTTATGTACGTCCAGCAGAAGATCCTGTAACAATGTGGGCAATTCAGATTTTAGTGGAAGAGTACGGCGTTCCACTAGAAGCAATGGCATTAGAACTAAATGCGGATTTTGCCGAAGGAACTCATCAAGGTGGACGACGCTATCAAGGACGGGCAGACGTTGTAGTTTATGATGATCGTTATGCTGACTGTGTAGGTAATTTGGATGTAGCCTTTATTATGCTGGAGGCTATAGAACCAAATACAAAAGTTGGTGGAACTGAGACGGAAGGTTGGGTAGATCATCTTAATCGGCTTACTGCTTATATAAGTGCTTCACCATTTCCTCGTTATGCAATTTTAACTAGTGGTCAATATACAGAAGTTTATCGTCGTAACCTGGACTATCCCAGCAAATTAGAACCTATTGTAGATTTACCAAAGTATGAAAGCGCCCGTGAAGCTGCAAACCATAGTCCTTATACTGTAATTTTAAATCCTAGTGAACCAGATGGTATTCAAACTGGACTCACACCTCTATCTCGTGATAAATTTCGGGAGGTTTTGGGTGATACCCGTTCTGGATGTCATTCTATTCTCAGAGATAACGAGGGTTTGCAGCCACAAGAAGCCGTTGATGCAATAGTTAAATTTTTGTTTGCTAAGTGGTACGACGAACAAGCAACAATTGACTTGGTAAAGCAAACAGGAGAATCACGGGCTTATGTATTTAGTGTCAGTAATGAAACAGACCCAGAACGTTTATTAGTTCAAGTCAGAGAAACTTTTGAAAAAGCAAAGCAGTGGGAACGGGACACACTAGCGAGAAAATTTGGTGATGATTTGGGTGTGCGTTTGGCTTTTAATGAAGCTGATGTTTTGCAATTCAAGCCACACACCACAATGGAAATTGTCAAGCGTCTACAACCTTGGAGTTTGCGAAAATCTTCAGCAGATGTCAAAGGTGGGGTATTTGAGGATTTTTTAAGCAAGACTTTCCGTGATGATTTAGGGCAATATTTCACACCTACACCTGTAATTAATTTAATGGTGGGAATTTTGCAACCAACAGTAAATGATTATGTTGGTGATCCTGCTTGCGGTTCAGCGCGGATGTTGACTCACGTTTTGGATTATGTGCGTAAACAGGAATATGAAAAAGCGATCGCAAATAATGGTGGTAGTGCTGAAGGGATAAATCCTGAAGAACCAACCCAAGAGTTTATCAAGTTTCGAGATAATCATTTATTTGGGGCTGAATATTCTCGAAATGTGATGCACGTAGCGCGAGTTAATACTTTAATGAATGGCGCACAATATGCCGATTTAAAGGTTATGGATTCCCTGGAAAGATTGGGTAGTATTACAGGAGGAATTACAGAAGGACTTCCAGAACGTCCTGGTTTTTATCTGGGAGGTTTAACGATGATTTTAACTAATCCTCCATTTGGTTCTAAGTTGACAAATGAAAGTATTTTAAAAGATTTTGCTGCACGGGATGGAGTAACAAAGAAAAATGGTAAGGTTGTTAGAAGTATTCCTCAAGAAGTCGCTTTTCTTAATCGTTGTCTTGAATTTCTAGCACCAGGAGGAAAGTTAGCAATTGTTTTACCTGATGGAGTGTTAGCAAACAGTACAATGCAGGATGTAAGAGACTGGATTTTACGTTGGGCAATATTAAAAGCAATTGTGAGTTTACCACAAGAAACATTCAGACCCTATGGTGCTGCTGTGAAAACTAGCGTGGTTCTTCTAGAAAAGCGTGATATAGCTTTGACAGCAGAAAGTCAGCTAGAAATTGAGCAGGATGATAAGATTTACATGGCTAGGATTGATGATATTGGCTATGACACATCTGGTCGTATTTCTGCCGCAGAAGATGAAGTTAATGAACCGCCAGAAGTGAAGAAAGCAATTACAGATTTAGCTGAGTTATTAGGAAGGTAGTTAAATGGAAAAAACTATAGTTAATCTTTCGCAGTTACGTCAAAAGGGTGTCTGGAACTTTGAACCTTACTCCCAAGTTGTGACAGGTGCAATGGCTCAATTAGGGAAAAGTCGTTTTCCAGTGGTTAAGCTGGGAACTTTAGTTGTTGAAGGAACTACTAAGCGTGGTTATTCCGTGACTGGTCTTGAGAATGTGGACGGTATTCCTTTACTCTCAATACGTAATATTTCAGCACAGGGTATTAATTTTAATCATGTACGCTATCTAAGTCCAGATGATCATAAGAAACTTGAAGCAACTCAAGTTCATAAGGGTGATGTGCTGGTTAGTTTAATCACGCGTCCGGGGATAGCTGCTGTTTATCAATCTGACGAACCAGCCAACATAGATACACACCTTGCAAGATTGCGCTTAACAGACAAGATTGATCCTGCTTACTTGGCTTTCTATCTCAATTCAGATGTTGGTCAAGCCCTTATTCACTCCCTTTCAACTGGTAGCATTCAGCCTATGTTAACTCTTACTGCTCTAAATGATTTGCTTGTAATGCTCCCTCCTCGTGATGAACAAAAACAAATTGTTGCAGAAGCACAACGATTAACAGAAGAGGCTGGGAAATTATCGAAGGCTGCTGAAGATTGTCGTGCTGAAGCCCAGAAGCTTTTTGGAAAGATGTTTCACGGGACAGTAAAATAATGATTCGTGCTTGTTACGTGACCGTCTTTGAACAGTCACAAGAAGAATTAGAAAAATACTTGTATGATCTTTTCGATGATTTGGGTGCTGTCTACGACAAATATGAATCAACCCCCTTAAATCCATCAAATAACCAATATGAACTAACAGCCTATATTACACAAAATTTTGAGTTTCAGTTAACTGTACACTGGCATTCTAGCGAACGTTCTTATATTTTAGTAACTTTTGATGTTGAAATGGCTGTTCCAGTTGAACCTTTCCAACTTGAAAAAGCTCTAGTTATACCAGCAGAAAATTACTTTCAAAAAGCAACTCTTGTTTATAACTCTTATGGAGATGAACGCAGTAAGCGACTGTTCCCTTTAGTAATGAATATTGAAAATGCACTTAGAGAGTTTATTATATCTATAATGCTTAAAAAATATGGTTATTCTTGGGAATTTACTATTGATAAATATATAGAAGATGCTGAAAGTAACTCTGAGATATATCAAATAAATGATGATTGGAAAGACAAAGTGAAATATTTCAAATCTTTAAAAGAAGAAGCAGTAAAGTCACAGAAAAATGACTACCCAAAATATAATCCTCTGTTCATGCACTGGCTATATTATGTAAATTTGAAGGATTTAGTAGATACTATTGAAATAGTTGATTTTTTAGAGAAATGCAAAGTGGATGAGCTACAAGGAAGAAATAAGCCTGTGCTTGTTTCTCAATTAACTTTTGCTAGTGTAGTTGGGAAAGAAGAGCGAGATACGATTACCAACAAAATCAGGAAACTCAACTTATTGAGAAATAAACTAATGCATGGGCGTTATTTGACAGCAGAAAATGAAGAATTAATTAAATCTATTTGTGAAGAATTAAAAAATTTAATTGTTCAATCAGGACACATTAATAACTTTTGCCAATTCCATGGTAAGTGATTAGTAGAATGTTATTAATGATAGTAGATGAAGATGTGACATGAAGCAGGGCAGCAAATACCAGCCACTCCTAGATTTTTTATGTGGCATTGATCAAAATGAAATAACTCTATCATTTGTTGAAATCGAGAGTTTAATAAAAGTCGAATGATTCCCAACGGTGGCTTTGATATTATGTTTTAACCCTCAGAAGATGCAAAAAAACCTGAATATTGAATTACTGACTATCAACCAAAAAAGGGTGTAAATTGTGAGTTTTGATAATGTTTGTAAAATCCTAGCTGAAAAATATCCTCTTGATTTTGCCAACTGGTTATTACCGGAAACAGTCGAAAAAATAAAAGTCTTAAAAACTGAACTCAGCATCGAACCAATTCGCGCAGATTCTGTTATATTGCTACAAACAAAAAACAGAATCCTACATTTAGAATTTCAAACTAGAACCAAATCAGAAATTCCCATTCCGTTAAGAATGTTAGATTATTTTGTCAGATTAGTTAGACAATATAATCTACCTGTTACCCAAGTGGTGATTTTCTTGCAGGAAACAACTAATGAAATCGCTTTTACCGAGGCTTATATTGATGAAATGACCAAGAAATTTTAGATTTTAGATTTTAGATTTTAGATTGGGAATTTTCCGTACAAGTACGGGTCAACGGCCGTTGACCCGTACAATTTCACGGCGGAACTAATCCAAACGAGGAACAAGAAACTATCAACTAGAAATTAATGGCTGATTTTCCAAACTTTCATCTTTCAAGGTTCTGGGGATAGATACAGCTAGTAAAAGCATATTACCTGCCATATAAGAGACTAAAGTAGACCACAATAAATGATTACTATGAAAATACCAGGCAGCAATTACTAGTGGCATGAAACCTACTGCAAAAGATAATAATACCACATTCCGCAAAGTTGCACCTTCTCCTAAACCGATAAAATAACCTTCTAAAACAAAAGTTATACCTGTAACTACACAAACAGGAATTAACCAAATCGTATATTGATTAATATCTTGATTAACTTCTGCATGATTAGTTAATAGTCCAAATATCTGATCAGGAAATAAAATAGATGTACCAGAAAAACCTAATGCTATGACCAAACTAGTCAGTCCAGCAACTATCAATAAAGGTATCATTTCTTTGGTATTACCTTTACTTTTAAAATTAGCTGTCATAGTTTGCACTGTTAGTCCGACACCATTAATTGTGAACTGACTTAAAAGAGCAATTTGTAATAATAAACCATTTTGTGCTAAGACATTTGTTCCCATAGTTGCACTTAAATTGGTAAAGATAGAATAGACAGAAACCAATAATATGAAACGAACTAAAATATTACCTTTTAAAGCAACAGTTTTTTGCAAAGCTACCCAATCAAATAATTCTTTAATAGCGGCTGGTACGGTTTGCCAAGGAATAGTAAAAACCATCCATATTAAGCCGACAATTAAGGCTAAATATTGGCTTAATGCTGTTGCTAAACCTGCTCCTGTACTTGCCCAACCCCATTGAAAAATCATTAAATAATCTAATAATACATTAGAACCATTACCCACAATTGACATTAATAAGACTACCCAGTTCATTTCTCGGCCTAAAAACCAACCGAATAAAACAAAATTGAGTAGTACAGCTGGTGCAGCCCAAATTCGTGCATAAAAATAATCAACTCCAGCAGCTTCGATATCTGAAGAACCACTTAAAATAAAAAAGCCAATTTTTTGTAAAGGATACTGTAATAAAATAATAATTAAACCCAGGAATAAAGCAATTAAACCACTGCGTAAACCAGCTAAAATTACTTCCTGATCATCATTTTTGCCTACTGCTTGAGCGGTAATGGCATTAGTGCTAGAACGGAGAAATTTTAATACTCGATAAAGATAGTCAAAGAGAATAGTTGCTAAAATTACTCCTGCTAAATACCGAATATCTGTTAAGTGTCCTAAAAAAGCAATGTCTACCAAACCAGCTAAAGGAACCATCATGTTACTAAGAACGCTGATACTGGTTAATCGGTAAAACCGGCCTAAGAAGTTGTACTTATTGGGAAGTGTAAATATCATGTTTATTCTTTCAAGTGCCGTAATTTTAGTAAAGATAGGTAGAAGATAGGTAGATTTAATGCCTGCTAATAAAGATTTATGCAAATTTATGGATATCCACAGCCTAATTCTGTCATGAGATGCTAATAATGCTAACACGATTGTTAATTAATAACTCAAGTTACTAGTTATCTAGTTGGGGCTGGTAATGGGTCATTGGTGAGTAATTTTCTGTTGTAATTCTACAATCATGGAGATCCTGGGCTATCAGACATTTTCCCTAACTACCAGATGCCTAAAAGCGGGTTGTACCAGTAGTCGTTGTTGTGTGCTTACCGTGCTTTGATGCTATCTAGATTTTGATTCTAGGGTTTTGAACCTACTTCCCGATAATTTCTGATGGCTTTTTTGAGAATTTTCAATTTTTAAGTATTGCAATCTGATAAAATTTGTAAGGTTTCTATAAGCTCTGAGCAATGGGATCGACTGGTGTAAGAATCGCAATTGACGCAATGGGGGGAGATCATGCACCCGATGAAATCGTCGCTGGCGCACTGCGGGCGCGAGAAGAATTGGGTGTTAAAATATTATTGGTTGGAGATCCCCAACGAATTGAGGCTGTAATACCGCCAAAAACTAATATGGCGGACTTGGAGATTGTTCCTGCTAAGGAAGCGATCGCTATGGATGAAGAGCCTCTCAACGCAGTTAGGCGTAAGCGAGAATCTTCAATTAATATAGCGATGGATTTAGTTAAAAATAAACGGGCAGATGCGGTATTTTCTGCGGGACACTCTGGGGCGGCCATGGCCTCGGCTTTGCTGCGGTTAGGAAGATTACCGGGAATTGACCGTCCGGCTATTGCTACAGTATTCCCCACCATCAAAGCCGGTAAACCAGTAATGATACTGGATGTCGGTGCGAATGTAGACTGTCGCCCTAAATTTTTAGAACAGTTTGCAGTCATGGGTTCAATTTACAGTCAGTATGTTTTGGGAACAGAAAACCCGAAAATAGGTTTATTGAATATTGGCGAAGAAGATACCAAGGGTAATGAGGTGGTTTTTCGCGCCCACCAATTGTTAAGGGAAAATACTCAAATTAATTTTACTGGTAATGCAGAAGGACGCGATGTATTATCTGGTGAATTTGATGTGATCGTCTGTGACGGCTTTGTGGGTAATATTTTACTAAAATTTGCCGAAGCAGTTGGAGGTGTAATTCTGCAAATTCTGCGAGAAGAATTACCCCAAGGGCTACATGGTCAAATCGGGACAGCGATTTTAAAACCCAACCTCAAGCGCGTTAAACAGCGCATGGATCACGCTGAACATGGAGGGGCTTTGCTTTTAGGTGTCAGCGGTATTTGTTTTATTGGTCATGGTAGTTCCCAAGCACCATCTATTTTTAGCGCCATTCGCATGGCTAAGGAAGCTGTAGATAATCAGGTGTTAACAAGACTCCAATCCCAATATCAAATTCTCCAAAATGAAAGTAGTTAGTTGGTATTTCTCAACTATGGAAATTATCGCTAACAGCTATTTGTCAATTGTCATCCAATTTTAGATTAGGGATGAAAATCCCTAGTCTGAGAACTCAAATTGGAATTGTCATTGGTACTCGTTATTAATGCTTACAAACAAGACAATTGACAATTAATAACTGACAATTGACAACTGAGGATATTAAGAAGTGCAAAATTTTTTAGCCAGCGGCATAGCAATTACAGGAAGTGGTTCAGCAGTCCCAGAAACGGTTTTACATAACCAACAATTAACTCAATTGGTGGAAACATCAGATGAGTGGATTACTTCCAGAACAGGTATCAGTCAGCGACGGTTAGCATTACCTCCTGACTCACTGACATTATTAGCCACCGCTGCGGGTCAACAGGCTATTACAGCAGCAGGAATTACACCAGCGGACATAGACTTAATTTTGCTGGCCACATCTACCCCTGATGACCTCTTTGGCAGTGCTTGCCGTGTTCAAAGTGAATTATGTGCTGTCAAAGCAGTGGCCTTTGACTTAACAGCCGCTTGTTCCGGTTTTGTCTTCGGTTTGGTAACGGCGGCACAATACATTAGAACAGGTGTTTATCAGAATGTACTCTTAATTGGGGCTGATATCCTCTCTCGCTGGGTAGATTGGCAAGATAGACGCAGTTGTGTATTGTTTGGTGATGGGGCTGGAGCAGTGGTATTACAAGCGAATAAAAGCGATCGCTTATTAGGATTTTCCCTGAAAAGCGACGGTTCTCAAAACCAATATCTCAATCTGTCCTATCATGGCTCTAGTGTAGAACTGACAGAGGATATTCATGTATCTACGGGCAAATATCAGCCTATGACCATGAATGGAAAAGAAGTTTACCGCTTTGCTGTCCAAAAAGTTCCCGAAGTGATAGATAAAGCCTTATTTGTAGCTAACCTGAGAGTGGAAAATATAGACTGGCTAATATTACATCAAGCAAATCAAAGAATCATTAATTCCGTTGCTGAACGCTTGAATATTCCTGAACATAAAGTTATCAGCAATGTTGCTAACTATGGTAACACCTCTGCCGCCTCTATTCCCCTAGCTTTAGATGAAGCGGTGCGAGAGGGAAAAATCAAAACTAATGATATCATTGCTACCTCTGGTTTTGGGGCTGGACTTTCCTGGGGTGCGGCCATTTTCCAATGGGGAAGATAAATAATTGACCATTAACAACCGACAACTGACCACTGACCACTGACAATTAACAACTGACAACTGATTAATAACAAATGACTAAAACTGCATGGGTGTTTCCTGGACAAGGTTCTCAAGCATTATCCATGGGAGTAGACCTATTAAATCTACCATCTGCCAAAGAAAAATTTATTCAAGCTGAGGCAATTTTAGGCTGGTCTGTGATAGATATCTGTCAAAGCGACATTGACACCTTATCACGGACACTTTATACCCAGCCGAGTTTATATGTCATCGAAAGTATAATTGCTGATATATTGCGAGAAAAAGGACAGCAACCAGACTTAGTTGCAGGTCACAGTTTAGGGGAATATATCGCCCTTTATGTCGCAGGTGTTTTTGAATGGTCTGCTGGTTTATACTTAGTAAAACGGCGGGCGGAACTGATGGAAAGTGCTGCTGGTGGCATGATGGCCGCACTGGTAAACTTTAATAGAGAAGAGTTGGAAAAAGTTATTAGTGAAACACCTAATGTAGTTTTGGCAAATGATAACAGTCCTAGTCAAGTCGTAATTTCTGGCACACCTGAAGCTGTAAAAGCCGTCACGTCTGGAGTCAAAACTAGAAAGGCTATTCCCTTAAAGGTTTCAGGAGCATTTCATTCCCATTTAATGAAAGCAGCAGCAACGGAATTTCAAGAAGTTTTAGATTCAGTGATTTTTCAGTCAGCAACGGTCCCAGTCTTATCTAATGTTGACCCAATTCCAGCCACAGAAGCAAAAACTTTGAAAGACCGCCTTTCTCAACAAATGACCGGACCTGTGCGCTGGCGAGAAATTTCTTTGCAATTCCCCGAAAATGGTGTTGAGAAGGTTGTGGAAATTGGTCCTGGTAACGTTTTAACTGGTTTAATTAAACGGACTGCTCCTGGCTTGATTTTGGAAAACATTCGTAATGCTGCTGAGTTACCTGAATAGGTGAAGAAAACAGTCTTTTCAATACAAACCTGAACTTAGAACAATCTTCCTCGTACAATGGAGTAATAAGAGTGCTGAAAATCGTAGTCAATGCAACCAAGGGTGGAGTAGGAAAAACAACAGTGGCTACAAATATTGCCTTACTACTAGCCCAGCAAAACAAACGTGTTTGGGCTTTAGACCTTGCTGGAAGAAGCAGAATGGGTAATTTCTTAAAATCTATAGATTACTTTGCAAATGACAGAAATAAGATAGATATTAGAGAAACAGAACCTTTACCGGATAACTTCCCTAGTGCAAGTAATTATGACTTCCTGGTTGCTGATACAGACGATTACTATGAAGTACCTGTTGCTGTAGTGACAAATCGGGGATGGCGGCTGATTGTTCCTGTCGTCCCTGAGTACGATCCTATTGGATTAGAGGATATAGTTAAAGAAACAGCATCCCTCCTGAATTTTGGCCTTTTAATTGACATTGTTCCTAAAGCAAGAATTATTGTCAATAATAGATTTCCTAGTGATGATTATGATCAACCTTATGAGAAAGTCTCCAAATTGCTGCAAAATTATGGAATTGATGAATTTTTATCTCCTCATTGGTTGCCGTTTGTAAATTTGTCCCCTTTAGACTTTACATCGGATGAAATATTTTCGCAAAGTCTACGCTCTGTTCTTAATGAACTTGATATGTGAGAAAATTTATGTCTAAGCTAACTGAGACACTTAAAAGTCAAATATCAGGAAATTTGAAGAATATATCTATAACATTTGACTCGAATTTACTGGATCAAGAGTTGATTGATCAACTAAGTATTTATCTTTCTACAAAGTCAGCAAAAAAACTAATTGAATTATCCTTTGCTATTACTTCTACAAAAAAATTAGACATTCGAGAAAGCATAATAGATCAAATACGGTATAAATCAGCTAAACAATTAATAGAAGCAATATCTCAAAAACCTAAGACTAATACTGAGAAATTACAGCGAGTCAATGTTCCTCGATGGATGGTGTTAATTCTTGGTTCAGAAATTCATTTTATGAATGGGAAATCTCCTATTACAACTGAGGATGCTATTAATCATGTGTTTCACCTCTGTCTGGATTTATTAGAACAATCAATAGGTAATAATGGGCAATCTACAAAAAAGGTTAGTTGAGCATTTGATTTCTTTATCACCTAAAGACAAACGAGAGATTGCTAATCGCATTGTTCAAGTTTTAGGTGGTGATCCTACACCTCAAGTTACCGGACTTCCTCCACGTAGAGGACCCGGAGATGGAGGCTTAGATGGCAGAATTCCAATTCTGATCAAGGAACGTATTATCAGGCAAAAATTAAAGCGTATGTCTGATGGTTCTGAGATACCCGTAGATATAATTAAGGAAGAATTTAAATGGGTTGAAACTAATGCTGGTTTTAATATCAAGATAGAAAAAAATGATTTTGACAGAGATACACTGAATGCGTTTGTGGAGAATTTACGGCGTGAGAGTATTTTTGCGGGAGTTATTGTTACAGCAGTTAAATTAGCTCCAGATGCTAACTCAGAATTTAAACGTCATAACAATAATGATATGGATTTGTGTCATCTTCTTTTAGAAAATTTGCTAAGTGGAGATATATTTTGTCCTAATATTTGCTTCGTTGCAGGTGATATTAGTGAAAATTTAAGAAAAAATTTGAGAGAATTTCTGACTCCTCAAACCTAACTTTTATTCAGCAAAAACCAGATAAGATAATGCCAAAAAGTCAACCTTGCAGTTACTTAAAATTTTTTAGAAATTCTCTGGCTTTATTTACCACTAACATTAGTTATGGGTAACAGTGCGATTGTTCTCCTGTTTAGTATCCACAATTTACTCCATAGTTGCACAATTAAAAATCCTGGGCTGAGGAAATTAATTAGTTTGTTGGGATTAACAATGTTATGGATATCACCAACTTTATGGGTTTTTAGGTTTAGATTCCAGGGTTTTCAGCCTATTTTCTTATAACCTATCTTCCGCACCCTCAACTGTCACAATCGGTTTTTACCGTTTTTTATAATGAAATAAAGTTGTATTTTATACTAATTATCAGGAAATTAACGGAGGTAGGATGCCGAAAAGGCATAATTTATATCCAAGAATCAAGATAAAATTAAGTGATAATATCATGTGACACCCCAAGGTGCGGAATGTGGGTTATAATGCAGTTGGTTGATGAAATTTAAAGAAATTGACATACAAGTGGGATATACAGCGGTTTCCGATCTGATGAAGTACAAAGTTGAATGATGAAACTCTTGTAGTGCGGGCATCTTGCCCGCTAAATATGTACCTCATAACACCGGGAAGTGCTGTATGTCAATTTTAAGGTAAAAATAACTGAACTGTTTTTTTATGCACCTACCTTCTTTTCTATGGTTATGGAAAATAGCCGCTTGGTCAATGGGGTTATCCTTAATGGCATACTTGTTTTTAGCAATAACTGGTATTTGGATGTTACTGGCTAAAACTACTCTCAAAGTCCCCCTGGGAATTATATTACCTTGGCATCGTGGTCAAATGCTATTGCTGCATTATATCATCGGCATCTCTATGGTTAGTCTAGTCTTACTCCTGTTAGCAGTTGGTATTGTGGGTACTTTGGGACATTTTGGTTCTTTAGGACATTCTCCACATTTAGGGGCTGGGTTAATAGTGGTGATATTAGTTTTAGTATCTGCTTTTAGCGCCACCCAAATTAGTACGGGTAAGTCTTGGGCTAGACCTTTACATCTTGGTTGTAATCTGTTATTATTACCAGGCTTTATTTGGGTATCTCTGAGTGGTTGGACGGTGGTACAAAAGTATTTACCTTAACTAGGGCTTGCTGAATAAGTTGTCTAGGAGGGCAGGTGCTACACCACGGGGACAGGGAACACTTCGACAAGCTCAGTGCATCGCAGGGAAAAGTTTTAACTGTTTGGAGGAAGATATGATCAGACTAAACTCAAATCTCCTTCCCAATGCTGAAAATGCAGTTGTTGACATTCGTAAATTGCGTGACTACTCTCTTAATCCAAATCATTCTACAGGAAAGGATAAAGCTCGTCTATTTTTATCAATTTTAGGTATGACTGCTGAAAATGCTGAAGAATTGCGCCAGATTATTTTGGAACAAGTTAAAATTCAAGAAGCGTGCCTAAATAAAAGTGATCAACATGGACAACGTTACTATGTAGATTTTACTTTAATACGAAAAAATAAAAGTGCAAACATTCGTAGTTGTTGGATTATAGAGCCTGGTTCTGATTTTCCAAGATTAACGAGTTGCTATATTAAATTGTAATATAATGAGGTAATCAAAAATGACTAAAATTACGCCCAAATTACTAGACGTAGTAGCATTAACAGTTGACTTACCTGAATACAACTTACTGCGTGGTCAGGTTGGTACAATAGTGGAATTATTAGGAGATGGTACTGTATTTGAAGTAGAATTTAGTGATAGTAATGGACAAGCTTACGAATTTGTTGCTTTAAATTCAGATCAAATTATGGTTTTACATTTTGAACCAACATCCCCTAATTTAGTGCTGAAAATGGTTACAGCATAACTAACTGTAGCAAACCTAGGTTGGTTTCATTTAGGCAACTCTAACTCTTTATAATATACTTGGTAAGATTTTACTACTACTCCAACCTACCCACGAAAATTTATCAATGTGACAGTTGTGGGTGCGGAATGTGGGTTTAAGTCTGCTGAATAATGTTTACCAGACTGGGATTTACAGCAATTTTAATGTACTTGTACCACACTTTTGTTTTATATTCCTTTCTTCCTTTGCGTCTTTGCGCCTACCCTTCGGGATCTCTAAGAGAGATTGCGTGAGATATAAAATGTGGTTCATTTACCCGAAAATCGCTGTAAATAAACCTCTTTTAACTCTTTTACCTAAATATTGCTCATGCTTTTTGATTGGTTCAAAATCCAGAAAACTACATTTTGATGTGTAGCTTTCTGTAGTAATATTTAGGATATATGCTGAGATCTACAGTTAACTACCTTTTTAATTGTTGACTACCAGTCCACCAAGCTAGTCCAGCCATGAATAATATCCCCATAACTCCCTGTAAAGGATTATTATTCACACCAGTTACCCAATCAGGAACTTGTCCCGAATATTGGGTTAATTGTCCAACATTAATGATATAATAACCCCAAACTAGTCCACCATGTAAACCTATAGGTAAGCCTAAACGCCCCCGTTTCCAACGTTTTCCCCACACCTGGGTTAAACCTAACAGCACTAAGGCCGGAAACTGTGGTAAAGTATGAATAATTGCCTCTAAGGGTTTAATGAAATGGGTAACAGCAAATAAAATTGCATCTATCCAAAGAGCAGTATTTAATTTATAATCTCTTTGTAGTTCATCTAGTAACCAACCCCGGAATAATAACTCTTCTGCAAAACCTACACCAAAACCAACTACTAAACCCTCTAATATTATTTTCCCTAAAAATGCTTTGGGCTGTTGCCATACTAACCAACCTAGCACAGCTTCTAAACCAAATAACACTAAAACACTAATTAATCCTATGGTCAACCCTTGGAATAGTTCTATACCATTAAACCGTGTAAATTCTAACCCATAACGGCGGAATATTCCTGGCTGTTGATAGACTTTTTTCCCCCAGATATTGAGCAACAAAATAAACTCAACATATAATATCACTATTGTCAAGATACTTTCTAAGTTAGAATCTGGAACTAACCAATAAATTGGTATAGCTAGGGGTAGCCACAACAATAGTAAGGCTAGTATAAAGCAAACTAGCCTCACATAAACCGGGTATTGGGTAAGCTGAGTGAGATTAATTTTCATACATTAGTCAATTATCATTAGTCAAAACTATATGCTATTGACCAATAACCAATGATTATTCATCAGGTTCAATTGTACTAATTAAACCATGGTTTGTGAGTGTTTCACAATAAAATTCCGCGTGTTCTTGAGCGCAACTAATCACTAAAGCTAACCCGTTATGGTGAGCTTCCATCATGATACTAACAGCCTGGGGTTGGCTGATGCTAGTAACGGTAGTCATTAGCACTTTAACTACATACTCCATCGAATTGTAATCATCATTATGAAGCAAAACGCGATATCGAGGCGCAAGCCGGCGGGATGTAGAACGCTTCTCAATAGTTTCGACTGACACGATTTTTTGCTCTTTGATCTTTGATTTACTAGAATATAGTTACTGTTGAGCATTAGCTTAACACTTTGGCATTATAACACAAACAAAGCAGCTTGGCCTATGGTCAAAAAAATTCTCTTTTATTTTCCCATACTTTGACTAACAAATGGACTCCTTGGACTATCCCCAGCTAGGAACTAACTGTACTCTACCAGCGTCCATTTCTGCCATCAGCAATTCTAAAGCCTCATAGTCAACATCAGATATATGACCCAGTTTTGTTAGTTCTGAGTTAATCTCATTTTCTATTTCTGGAGTTAATTTTCTGATATGTAGAGCTTTTTCGACCAAGTGACGAATGACGTATTGAGTTTTCATAAGCAATAAACCAGGTAGTTACTAGTCATTATCTAAGATAATGGTTGGTATAAGATGTGTTTTTGTCTTGACTGTCTCTGTGATTTACATGACCATTTAATCCACAAGATTAGTTATTCAATAACTCTGTTTTTTTGTCAACTACACGGGTAAAAAATGACTAAAAACTACGGAGAAGGATGGCTGAAACTAGGTCTATTTATCGCTTCAACCTTGGTAACTTCTATAGCTACAGATGATTAATCTGCATTCAGAATCTATATGTAGATTGTTTTTTAACTGTTAGAAAAAAAAAGTATATATAAATACATTTTACTACTAACTTATAGCAATCTTTAAATAAAGGTCGTAAAATGGTAAGGATTTAGCAAAGATAGATCCAACTTGTCGCTAATTTGGAAAAAAAAGTTTATCTTCAAATAGAGAGCAAATTGTCAACAGTGTTTATGAAGATGTAATTATGCTAACAGGTTTATTTGATATCATGTCCGGTTGAACGCTTGTCATATTTGTTGAAGCTGGTAATGGGTAATTGGTAATTGGAAAAAGATAATACCATGATCAACTATATCGTCGTCCTATAAGTGACATAAGCGGCCGGGTGTGATACTGATCATATCAGGGTGATGCTTCCTGTTTTTACACAGTGTCAATCGGAAACACTATTTTAATCAGGATGTTTTAACTTTTTTTAGTTATACATTGCTACCTTAATCACTTTCCGCGCTTTCATATCCATAAATACCTGTTCTAAATCCTGTAAAGGTCTTTGTTCACTAATTAGTAAGTCAAAGGAAATTGTCCCACTAGCAATGAGTGATAAGGCAGATTTTACATACTCTGGAGTGTTATGAAATACTCCTTTGATTGTAATTTCACTATAATGAAGTTGTTCCGTATTCAGGGTAATTGTGGTATCTTTAGGACAGCCGCCAAATAGATTCACAGTTGCACCAGGACGGGCGCAAGCGATCGCTTTTTCCCAAACACTGGGTATACCAGTGGCTTCTATAACCACATCTGCGCCCCAGCCATCAGTTAATTCCCTGACTGTGTTAGGAATATCTGTGACTTGATGATAATTAAAAGTCCGGGCTGCACCTAACTTTTTACCGATTTCTAGGCGTTTATTATTACCGCCCCACAGAATTACTTCAGTATATTCCGATAGAACGGCTACAAACATTAACCCAATTGCACCATCACCTAAAACTACTACTCGGTCATGGGGTTTGACCTGGGAACGGCTGATACCATGCAATACACAGGCCAGCGGTTCAGTCATAGCGGCTAATACGGAAGGTAATTGGTCGGGTATTTGTAATAGATTATGCTGGACAATGGGGGCAGGGATTCGCAAGTATTCCGCAAATGTACCGTTGTTCCAAGTTAAATTGGGGCATAAAGAATACTCTCGACGTTGACAAAAGAAACATTTCATGCAGGGGGCTGAATTATTTGCTACTACGCGATCTCCCACCCGCCAATTAGTTACTCCAGCACCGATAGCCACGATGCGCCCCGCCCCTTCATGACCAAACAAGGTTGGGGGTGTTAACATTTTAGCATGGCCACCGCGTCGCCATACTTTTAAATCTGTACCGCAGGTGGTGGCCGCTTCGACTTGAATTACTACCTCCCCTGCTGCGGGAGTGGGTTCGGGAACTTGTTCTAGACGTAAATCTTCCTGTCCGTAGAGTAATGCTGCTAACAAGGTGGTTAATCCCTAAAATAGAAGTTAGGAAAAATTGGGAGAAAAAAAAGAAAAATTTAAGAACTCAACGCACTTTGAGGTAAGATCTCTTGATTATGGGGTTCTAAATGTGATATTGTATCAGATACAATATTTATATTCAAGACTGGTACTTCTTGTCTACAGGAAAGACAAAACCAATAAACTCCATGGTAACGAACATGACGCAAAACTGAACCACCACAACAGGGACAGGTGTTAACTATAATACTCATGCTAAATCCTCCTTGGCAAAAATTACGATAAGTCAGTAGTATTATGGTTTAGGTATGTATTTATCTGACCTAGAATAAGGTCAGATATTCAGAGAACTGAGAGAATTTAGTGGTGAAAACTATCAACAAATGCTAAATTAACGGTATTTTATGGTTTTTTCCCAAAAAGATATTTATCAAAATGAAAAATTTATGAAAACATTATTAACCTACAAGTTAGTATAGACTTTGTTCATCTATCGCGGGGATCATATTACAAATATGAATTTGGTTCATCTATGACCAATATCATCAATAGCTAAATTTTTATGGGACAATTACTTTACACCTGACTTTTATTTTGCATTTACTTTGATGACTAAATCATGAAAATTGCTACTTGGAATGTTAATTCTGTACGAACACGGTTGGAACAGGTGATCAATTGGTTAAGCGAAAATCCGGTTGATGTTTTATGTTTACAAGAAACTAAGGTTATAGATCAGGATTTTCCCCGTCTCGATTTTGAAAAATTAGGTTATTATTTATATATATCAGGACAAAAGTCTTATAATGGAGTAGCTTTGATTAGTCGTCAATCTTTAACAGATGTTAGTACGGGTTTTACGGCTATTTTACCAAATGTGGATTCGGAATGGGACACACAAAAAAGAGTAATTACAGGTGTATTTTCAGGAATCAGAATTGTTAATCTTTATGTTCCTAATGGTTCATCTATAGGTAGCGAAAAGTATGAGTATAAGTTGGGTTGGTTAAAATTACTCAAGGAATATTTACAGGTATTATTATTAACAAGTTCTCCTATTTCTATCTGTGGTGATTTTAATATTGCTTTGGAAAATATAGATATTAATGATAAAGTGAAGATAGATAATCACATTATGGCTTCTGTACCGGAACGTCAAGCTTTACGAGATATTCTTAGTTTAGGTTTCGCAGATGCTTTTCGTAAATTTAATCATAAAGGAGAAAACTATACTTGGTGGGATTATCGTACTGCTGCGTTTAAGCGAAACCTGGGTTGGCGTATAGATCATCATTATCTGACCCCAGATTTGTATGAACGCGCTCAAAGTTGCATTATTGATGTTGAACCACGAAAGTTAAATCAACCCAGTGACCATACACCAGTTATTGTAGAATTTTGATTTTATCCTATTTAGGGCTTGCTGAAAAAGTTGTCTGTGAGGGGAGGGAACAGGGAACAGGGAACAGGGAACAGGGAACAGGGAATAGTTTTAACTGTCTGGATATCCTCAATTTTCCAAATCCAACAAAGAAAAATGCACTTATTTTGAGACACCATTAGCCAAAACCTAGCACTTTTTTGTGGTAAAAATCCGCGAAACCCTTTGTTAATAAATGGTTTTAGGTTTATATGGCTAACGCCACGCTACGCTATCAGCAAGCCCTATTTATCTCCCTAATAATAAGCCTCGGAAAAAATAAACCGTGTTTGTTAGTATCTGTTCTATCCATGATATTAACTGATCTAGCCAGTGTAAAATTTGTTCTAGTGGGTGCTTTTCGTAGCCTAAGGAAGTCGCAGAAATATCAATCCAGTCGGGCTTAAAATTAAATCCTTGGTTGGTTTGACTGTCTTTTTGCTCCCATTCCTGATTTTCAGATTCAGGTGTTTTTTGGGCGATTTTCTCCCGGTTATTCAATAATCTCGAATTTGCTGGCTTTAGGGGTTTAAAACCACTATGATCGGATATATTGGTACTGGGATTACCAAATAGATCATCCCATGTCAACCAAGTATCTCCATGATTTAGCGGTAAACTGTTTTGAAGGTCTGATTTAATTTCTGCTTTTTCAGCAGCAGCATTTGATTGAATTTGATAAATATTTCTTCCTCCTAAGAAGTAATTTATCGCTGCGGTAATTAGATTAGCAATATCCGCTTTTTCGGTTTTTGAATCATCATTGTTAACTACTAAGTTATCAAGAATTTTTTGACCACTTTTTCCTATGGAGACTAAAGCTGTAATTTCCAAATTAGCAACTAATTTATCTAGAAACCCAAAAACTTGGGTCGGTTTTTTATCAGTTAGTTTATTTAGGAGTAAATCAATTTTTGGTAATATTTGTTTTTGCGAAGCAGGATACTCAAAATGAATCAGTTCTCTATTAATTCTATCTTTTAGCTGGGAGTTTTCCTGGGTTGTGAAAATATCAAAAATGCGATTATCAGTACCAACTAACACCAAATTCCCAGTTTTTAATTCCGTCGCAATTCCCTGGACTTTGGGTATATGCTTTTGAAGAGTGTTTTCCGACCTTGAGGAACTTTGTTTAGGAAAAAATCTCTCCCACAAAGATCCTATAAAAGTTAAAGGAGTTAAAGAATTTGTTTTTTGGGAAATCTCTAAATTACCACCCTCAGCAGGAAGATTTTTAACTATATCTAATATATGTTGAATTGCTGCGTCCGTTTCTGGAGGAATTATCGGCTGTATTTTTTTTTCGGACCATTCTTTTTGTGGCAATAACTGGTAAAGTGGATAAAGTAGAGAACCTACACCCACCTGAGTCGCAACTTGTAGATTTTTGAAAATGTTTTCCCATGTTTGGGTCAACCGTTGAGTCTGCTGGTAGACAAAATTAAACAGTTTACTTTGATAGCGATTTGAAGAACCGGAAGACATAATGATAATGTTGAAGTTGTAACCTTGGATGATCTTAATTCGAGAATCAAAAATTCTTAATTATCAACCTGATTATTTTACTGAATTATTTTACTGGATTATTTTACTGGAAATATGACTCTTCCTTTACCATCATTAAATACCAAATCTATATCCACGGCTATTGAAAATTTACGTGCTTGTTGTCAGGTTGATATCCAGTCAACCTGGAAATATCACGAAACTGACGCAGTAGTTACTGATTTTATCCCATTTAGTATAATTGATTGGCAACCAGTTGAAGTTAATGAAAAAGGCCATATTTCCTGGAAAGGCGGAAAACAGGTATTATGGTTAGGACAAAATTTCTCTATTCCCCACAGTTTACACGATTTTCCTTTAAGCGGTTTGTCTTTGCGCTTGGCTTTGGTTTGGTGGGCTGAAAATGTAGAAGTATACGTTAATGGTAAGTTAGTATTAACTGGAGACTTGTTTGATGCTTCACCACGAGTTTTAATTAGTCCTCAAGTAAGTCCTGGAGAAAATTTTACCATAATTTTGCGGTTAGTTAGTCCGGGACATTGTGATGGGGCTTTGATGCGATCGCTGGCAATTTATGAAACAATGATCTATAATCATGATGATGCTGGTTTTATCGCTGATGAATTAGCCATTGTGGAAATTCTTCTAGAAAACTTCGCACCCGAAAAATTACCAGCTTTATCAGCAGCTGTTGAAAGAGTTACAAATCTCAAAAACACCGAAAACCAAGACTGGAAAACCTATTTACTGAATTTACGACAAACTTATTTGGGTTTATCTGATTTTATCTGTGAACAAAAACCGGAAATTCATTTATTGGGTCATGCTCATTTAGATTTAGCATGGTTATGGGTAGTCGCGGAAACTTGGAAAGCAGCACAAAATACCTTTGAGTCAGTTTTAAAACTTCAACAGGATTTTCCCGAATTGATTTTCTGTCATACTACACCAGCCTTGTACGCTTGGGTAGAAGAAAATCGTCCTGACCTATTTCGAGAAATTCAAAATCAAGTTGAAAAGGGAAAATGGGAAATTTTGGGAGGTTTTTGGGTAGAACCAGATTTGAATTTAATTGCTGGGGAGTCTATAGTTCGTCAGTTATTATATGGCCAGCGGTATTTTCTCCACAAGTTTGGAAAAATATCTCCTGTGGTTTGGGTTCTTGACACTTTCGGTTTTTGTGCGACCTTACCCCAATTTCTCGCAAATGCGGGAATTGAGTTCTTTGTTACTCAAAAACTTCGCTGGAATGATACAACTAAATTTAATTATGACTTATTTTGGTGGCGATCGCCTGATGGTAGTCAAATATTAAGTTTTATGTCCCCACCCATGGGCGAAACCGTTGAACCTGTTAAGATGGTCAAGTATGCTTGTGAGTGGAAAACCCAAACAGGTTTACAAACTAGTCTTTGGCTTCCTGGTGTTGGTGATCATGGTGGAGGTCCAACTCGTGATATGTTAGAAGTTGCGAGACGTTGGGAACATTCTCCAATTTTCCCCAAGTTGAAATTTACAACTGCTCAAAAATATCTCCAGAAAATAAAATCCCAAAGTCAAAATTTACCAAGTCAAAATTTACCAACTTGGGAAAACGAACTTTATTTAGAATTTCACCGGGGATGTTATACTACCCACGGAGACCAAAAACGCTGGAATCGCAAATCTGAACATCTATTATATAGTGCTGAGTTGTTCGCAACTTTAGCAAATATCCTCTGCGGTACAAAATTCCCCCAGACAGAAATAGAAACAGCTTGGAAAAAAGTTTTATTTAATCAGTTTCACGATATTTTACCTGGTTCTTCCATTACTCAAGTTTACCAAGACGCTTTACCAGCATGGGAAGCAGTGGAAAAAGTCGGGAAAAATATCTTAGCAAACTCATTAATAGATATATCATCCCAAATTAGTTTACCACAACCACCTGATCATAATGCCATCCCCATCATAATTTTCAACCCTCTCAACTGGGAACGTCGGGAAGTTGTCAGCGTTGACTTATCGAAAATCATCATAGCAGACCAAGAAGAATATGAAAATTCTGGAGAGAATTATGGAATTTTCGATATTCAAGGAAAAGAAATTTCTTCCCAACCTTGCGAAAATTCAACTTTATTATTTCTCCCAACAGTCCCATCTCTAGGTTATAGCATTTTCTGGCTGTCTCGAACTTCCCCCACACAACCCCAAATATTTCCGAAAAATTGGATTTTAGAAAATGAATATCTACAAATCCAGGTTAACCCAGAAACTGGAGACTTGGATAGCGTCTTTGATAAAACCCAACAACGAGAAATTTTAAACGGTGCGGGAAACCAACTCCAAGCTTTTAGCGACAGCGGCCAATATTGGGACGCTTGGAATATTGACCCCGATTATAACACAAAACCTCTACCGCCAACAAAATTAAAATCAATTCAGTGGCAAGAATATGGAGAAATTCAACAACGCTTGCGGGTAGTGCGTCAACTGGGAAAATCGGAATTTTGTCAAGATTACATTTTACAGCTTGGTTCACCACTTTTGAAAATAGCTAATACTGTAAATTGGCTAGAAAATCAGGTATTAGTAAAAACAGCTTTCCCCCTCAATTTCGCAGCGGAATTTGTCACTTATGAAATCCCCTGCGGTGTTATCCGTCGTCCCACAAATCCCCAAACCCCCGCAGATAAAGCAAAATGGGAAGTACCCGCTTTACGTTGGTCAGATATAACCGCAGATACGCAAACCGGAAAATACGGAGTTAGTCTTCTTAATGATTGTAAATATGGTTACGATGCTCAACCGAATCAACTGCGGTTAACTCTGCTGAGAAGTTCCCAATGGCCAGATAATCAAGCTGATACAGGTATACATCAATTTACTTATGGCTTGTATTCTCATTTAGGGAGTTGGGAAGAAGGAAATACAGTTAAACATGGTTATGAATTAAATGTACCTTTGGAAATATTAGTAAATCCGCCAAAGCGGAAATTCAACAAAAATGCTTATCAAAGTCAAAGTTTTTTAGACTTATCAGCGGATAACTTAATTATTATGGCACTTAAACCCAGTGAAGATCATCCTGAAAAATACATTCTTCGCTGTTATGAATGTCATGGAAAAACAGCCGAGTTATTTTTGCGAAGTGACTTTCTTACTTTAGGTCAACCATTGGACTTACTAGAACAGTATATCAAGTCTGAGGAAATATGTCAAGGGGCTGTGAATATTCAACCTGGGAAAATTGTTAGTTTTGAGGTTGTCGTCAACATATAGGTTGGGGTTTTTCATTTGTGTTGAACTTCTGGTTTGTTGTACCTCCCTTGGGATTTGTTACAATATAACCGGGGTTTGTACAGGAAGTTGGGAAGGAATGAACCACGAAGAAGCGAAGAACACGAAGGAAGGAAGGTTTCTCTAGATATTTTGCCTAGATCTTAATATAAAATTAGAGCAAAAGATTAATCTCAACAAGCAGACTCCATGCGTATTTCTCTCAACTGGTTACAAGAACTCGTAGAAATTAAACTGACTCCAGAAGAACTGGCGGAAACCTTGACAATGGCCGGTTTTGAAGTAGAAGATATAGAAGATCGTCGCACTTGGGCCGCAGGGGTAGTTGTGGGAAAAGTCCTGGAACGTCAACCACACCCTAACGCAGATAAGTTAAGTGTTTGTACAGTAGATATTGGTGCTGCGGAAACTGTGAATATCGTTTGTGGTGCTGGGAACGTCCGCGCAAATATCTATGTCCCCGTGGCCACTACAGGAACTTATTTACCTAACATTGATTTAAAAATTAAACCCGCAAAACTGCGCGGTGTTCCCTCTAATGGGATGATATGTTCTTTGAAAGAGTTGGGTTTACCCACTGATATTGACGGTATTCATATCTTTAATGAAGAAAATCTGGTTTTAGGTAGTGACGTGCGTCCCCTGTTGGGTTTGGAAGATGTGATTTTAGATGTCACTGCTACCGCTAACCGTGCTGACGCTTTATCTATGGTCGGTATTGCGCGGGAAGTAGCAGCTTTAACCGGGGGAAAATTATCAATTCCCGAAATTGCGAAAGTAGAAAATACTCAAACCGCAAAAAACCTGACTTTGAAAATCTCGGAAACCCAAGCTTGTCCTGCTTATATTGGTACGGTTGTTGAAAACATCAAAATTACACCCTCTCCTGAATGGTTACAACAACGTTTACGGTCTGCGGGAGTGAGACCAATTAATAATGTGGTTGATATCACTAATTACGTTTTATTAGAAAGAGGACAACCTCTTCACGCCTTCGACAAAAATCGTTTACAATCTCTTTCTGGAGAGGAACAATTAATCATGGGAGTGCGGTTTGCACAAACGGGAGAAACTTTAAAAACTTTAGATGGAAATAATCGCAATTTATCACCCCAAAATTTATTAATTACTGCTAATAATCAACCAGTGGCTTTAGCAGGTGTTATGGGTGGTGAAGCAACGGAAGTTCATGAAGGTACACAAAGTTTAGTTTTAGAAGCAGCGTTATTTGATTCTGTGGCTATTCGTCGTTCTTCTCGCAGTGTGGGGTTAAGAAGTGAAGCCTCTGGAAGATACGAAAGAGGCGTAAATCGGGCTGAATTAGAAATAGCTTGTAACCGGGCTTTATCCTTAATTCAAGAATTAGCAACCGGGGTAATTGTTCAACAACAAATTTCTGATTATCGTCCAGATATTTCTACCTGGTCTCATTCTATTCATCTGCGTTTAGATAAAATTAATCAAGTATTAGGTCCAATTGAATTAGGACAAGAAACAGGAGAATTACAACCAGAAGATGTAGAAAAAATTCTCACTGCTTTAGGATGTGAATTAGTCAAAACTGAGGAAAATACTTGGAATGTCACTGTACCTCCCTATCGTTATCGAGATTTAGAACGAGAAATTGATTTAATTGAAGAAATTGCCCGGTTATATGGTTATGATAAATTCTGCGATACCTTACCAGAAAAATCTCAAGCTGGTTATCTATCTTTAGATCAAGAATTAATTCGCAGGTTACGCGGTTATTTACGGGCTGAAGGTTTGACGGAATTAATGCAATATTCTTTGGTGAAACCAGGGGAAGATAAACAGATTGTTTTAAGTAACCCTTTATTTGCGGAATATTCGGCTTTACGCACTGATTTAATCTCTGGTTTAATTACCGCTTTTCAATACAATTTAGAACAGGGAAATGGGGCGTTAAATGGTTTTGAAATCGGGCGGATTTTCTGGCGTGAAGAAGAGGGTTTACAAGAAGCAGAAATGCTGGCCGGAATTATCGGTGGTGATATAACTAGCGGTAAATGGTCACGGGGTGGTAAGGAAAAAGCCATTACTTGGTTTGAAGCTAAAGGTATTTTAGAAAGTGTCTTTAAACAACTCAAATTAGCAGTAGAATTTCAACCAGAAAATCGAGATTCTCGTTTACACCCCGGACGCACAGCTTCATTGTGGATCAAAGGTAATCGTCTGGGAACATTTGGACAAATTCACCCCCAATTACGCCGCGAAAAAGATTTACCAGAAGCCGTTTATGTGTTTCAATTAGATTTAGATGCTTTGTTGGATGCTTGGGATCATGATGATTTATTGATTCCCAAATTTAGTTCCTATTCTACCTATCCAGCAAGTGATAGAGATTTGGCCTTTTTCGCACCAATGAAAGTGACGGTTTGCGAACTAGAAAAAGTCATTAATAAAGCGGGGAAAGGGTTATTAAGTTCTGTGGAATTGTTTGATGAATATCGCGGTGAAAATGTACCCGCAGGACAACGCAGTTTAGCTTTTCGTTTAGTATATCGTGCCAGCGATCGCACCCTCACAGAAAATGAAATTGAACCAGTTCATAATCAAGTGCGTTCTGCTTTGGTAGAGAAATTTGGTGTCAATTTGAGAAGTTAATTTACGGGTAATGGGAATTATATAGTCATAATTCTCACACCCATAATCGTGAAATAACATAACCTAAGTTCCTAGTTATGTCAACTTAGGCTGGTAATTTGTAAAAATATTTACCTATTTCCCTTGGTTTGTGCCTTTTTCCTCAACCAGTAACTTACCTTATATCATGTCCGTTTAAACACTTATCATATTTGTTGAGGCTGGTAATGGGTAATTGGGAAAAGGCAATATACAGCACTTCCCGGTGTTATGAGATACATATTTAGCGGGCAAGATGCCCGCACTACAAGAGTTTCATCTCCCCAATAAATAGGAATATTATTTATTGAGATTAGTATAGTTATATACTATACGTGATAAGCAGCATTAAAAGATACGTATTTTTAGGAGTCAGAAGTCGGATATCTTGACTAGATAATCTTTTTCCCTTTTTGTTTGTTTATCTTTCATCATTGTTTTCAAATAAATTTTAGTTAAAACCACAATCTCATACTTTTGATAGATGACAATTATGAATTGTTTGTGCAGTTATTTTTAATAAAAATTAATAAATTATATTTATGTATAAATATTTGCTGATAACAAAAGTATAGAAAAGCTAAAAGGTTTAATTTACAAGGGTTATAGGACATATCATCTATGTATATTTAGATTGAAATTGCACTTAATCAATTTTAAGTATAAATATTGAACTTTTTTCTGTTATATAGAAAACATATTTGTGTATAGCAAAATAAGTAAATCGCGGAAATGCTTACTATAAAACGGTTATACCCGTCGTCAAAAAGTTAGATTTGCAGAATTATCGGGTCTGCTTGCCACTTATAGTCTGGATTAGATATATGAACATCTATCAAAACAAAAGCATATCAGTTCTAGAGGTGTAGAATAACTGCGCGAAAAGTGCTAGGATGTATGCGAAGTTATTGATGTTTCATTTTATTCCGTGGCTAGAGCTAGTACAGCAATCGGTGTTAGTCCCATCATTAAGGAGATTGTGCAAAAACAGGCACATTCAACTCGCTTAACCTTGAAAGAGGTTATTCTTATGGGAATGTTGGCAATTGATAAGTTAGACGCTCAACAGCGTCAAGAGTTAGCAGATCAAGTTCATCAAATGCAGGTTAATGGTGAAATCTAAAACTGCTGGTCAGAGTCTATAATTCCAAGTCTCAAGCCTCCAGTTGACAATCTAGAATTAATGGCAAGGGTAGTAGTACAATAAACCGTGTCTCTACTCTTGACCGGAATAATAGCAAACTCCCATTAAGCAATTCTCATTTACAGGATATTTGATTCAAATGGGGTACAAACCGGGGTAATCAAACTCCTTATGTACCTCATATTGTTAAAAACTGCTGTATTTGAAAACCTAACCAGCGGTATTGCTAATCTTTAGCAATAACCACCGCTGTGTTTAAAAAAGTGAAGATATCTAGTTTTAGATATTCTTCACCTGTCACAAATTTAATCAACCTCAAACATTTTCCGGTGTTGTTCTAGAAAATATTTAAAAAAATAATTTAAAAAATAAAAATTCAAAATAATGCCATTACCGCAGCCGGAGAACCAGAACCTCCTCTTAATCTAAGAATACCAATGATTAAGGTAATATCTTCAGGTGGTAACTGATCTAAATTCGTCAGATTTTCCAAGACAATTAGCGATCGCTCTAACAGCAAACGATTTATAGTAAAATTGGTATCCTGTCCAGAGTCTACACCGTGAGTATCAATACCAACTCCAGCTATTTGCCTATGTTCAATTAAGAACTCAGTAGCGTCATAGCTAAAACCAGGAAAGTGCATTTTTCCGGCTGTGTCCCGTCCAAAGAACGCCTGGTGATTTAACCATTTTTCTTGCCAACCAGTATATAGTATCACTAAACTACCTGGGGAAATTTCCCCAAATTCATTTTCCCAAGTTTGGATGTCACTAATTGTCAAAACATAATCGGAATTGACTGCGGCTTGTTCGCAAATATTAATAACTACAGCAGGTAATATTAATGATGCTGCTGGGTATTTATCAACACTTGCACCATGGACATAGAAACTATTGGGGGCATTAATATGAGTGGCGCTATGTTCTCCTAAAGAAAAGCGTCGCAGGTAATAACCATCATTTTCAAGTTCTGCAACATTGGTAAATTCTACCGGAGGATCACCTGTCCATTTGGGTATATCTGTATCAATTAGATGACTGAGATGGATAACACGAGAGTAATGTATATTACTTGATTGTCGGGTATTTTGGATAGTCACAGGATTTATTCGTAAGTTGAGGAAATTTTAACAAATAATTCCCCAAATACACACATTAATAGGATATCAGGCATTTGATTTTACCAATTTTGGGGAAAGTGTAAAGTTTTATCAAATATCACGTAATTATCTTGATTGAATTGGGGGAATAAAAGAACGGATACTTTAAAACCATCCTATACCTTTTCATTATGCTTTCTCCTTTGCGGTGGTAATTTAATTTTAGGATAGCGATCTATTGAGAGAGAAAGTAAGGAAAGGGCGATTACATTAAGGGACTTTTGGAGGTGATCGCTTGCTGGAAGAGTAAAGAATAGGAACTTCGCGGACTATTTCCCGAAAGCGGTATTGTTGTGATCCTTATCACTTTTTTCTACGGAATCTTAACTAAGAATAAGTGTAAACGAACATGATATGCAATATTAGCTGTCAATATTTTTACAAACCGCTAGAATTGCAAAAAATCTGGTAAAATGGTAAAAATAGAGTTAAATTCGGCACTGTGATGGAACGAAGAAAATTTACTAAATTTCATGGTATATCAAACTGGTTATCAAACTCAGTTACTGAATCTCAAGATAAGCGATATACACATCGTCTACTTAAAGAAGACAAAAGCCAACGAGATGTAATTCTTGATGAATTGATATCAATTGTTCAAAAAGCTCATGAAGATGCTCGTTTTCGTCTTCGTAAATTAGCTGGAAATTCTCTATCTCCCTTTAGTGATTTTCCAGAAACAGATCCATGTAAAGGATATCCTGAAAGTCTGAATATTATCACTCTTCAGGGTTATTTTGGAGAAATATTTGCAGGAATAATTGCAGAAAACTTTGAGCATTTTGGATATGATGATTGGGAAATTCCTGTTTTTCTATTTCGATTCCATTTAACTGAGTTTCAGCATTTAGAAGAATTAAATCAAACTGGAGAAATTGCAAAACAGAGACCTGGACGTACAGGTGATGACTGTCTTGCTTTTCGGCGTAATAATGAAGGATTAATTATAGCTTCTCTGGTTTGTGAAGCAAAATGCACAACTAATCATTATCAAAAAACGATATCTGAGGCGCATGAAAAGGCACGTACAGCAAATGTAAAACCAGTTGATATTCTACAACTTATAGATATTTTACTAGACTATAATGATGATAATTTTTCATCTGAATGGGTTGATTCTTTGAGATTGCTACAAAGCAAAGATGATACAAAAAATTACGAACGCTGTGATTTAGTTAGCTATATTTGTGGTAAACATCCTGTTAGAAGCGCAACCTGGATATCTGCCGACATACCAAACGAAGAATATACAGCCAATAGAAAATTAGAAGCAGTTGAAATACATCTGCATGATATTGAAAATCTCATTAATACCGTTTACAATCCAGTTTTATATATTAAACATCGAATTAATGATTTACATAAATATATACATTATATCGAACATAAGATTGAGCCTATTAAAAAAGAATTTGAAATTTTAAGCAGGCTAATTTATTATATTAAAATAACACCAGTAATTACCGAAAAAGAAGTTGAATTATTACAAAAATTGAATCATTATCTTGAGAATAGAATTAAGTTGATAGAAGAAGAAAATGAATATATTAATATTCTAGCAGCCAATGGAGAATCTTTAGTAGATATTTGCAAATATATATCTCAGAAAATAGATAATCCATATCCTGAAATAGCAAATTACGATGTCATACTAGAACAAGAAGTTCCGCAAGACCACATGACTCAACTTAGAAGTAAAGTCATTGCTTCAGCAACAGAGCTACAAAAGAGTTTAGCAGGTGGTAGGCTAACACCAAGTATTGCAAAACTTTATAGTCAACATACCAGACTCCGTGCAGGAGGAGAGGGACTAAAAGGATGGCGGGAAAATGAAGCAAGTGAACGATTAAATGATGCTATACGCCTAATTGATGCGGCATTTATCCTCAGAGAAGATGGAAATACCAATTGGCGGAATGCAATGTTACGGGCTGGTGAATTGCTCGAATGGTTATCTCATCCCGAACTCAACCCTGATTTTTTACCAATTCGTTTACTTGCAGCAGCAGTGTATGAACTCGCTGGTTATCCTGCTAGAGCCGCAGGTTTACTTAATGAAGATACAACTGAGGGAGTAGAGTCAGAAATTGTACGTTCTTTACTAAAAGCGGATTTTTCCAGTTTATTACAACAACTAACAAAATATTGGGCAACTGCAACATCATCTAATTTCCAAATTGAATCTAGTCTTCTTTGGGATGACACGGATACAGTTGCTCATAAATTTAACAAATTGATAGTTGAAAACACTACTAGTTCTTTAGGAATCTTATGTGCCGAAATGCGCTGGGGAAATGAACCCAGAATAGAAAAAGCTATCGAAAAGCTTTCTGATGTTGCCAAGACACTTCTTCATGGACATGATAATTACTCTTGGCTTCTAGGTAAATTGTGTGCTGAAGTTGCTTCTGTATATGTTGAAACTTCTTTACGACATCATTTACAAGCAATTTCTCAGGTGATTAGCCAACGTGGTCAGAAGTTCTTAGATAGTTATTTATGCCAAAAATACCAAAAAGGTAAAGCTTTAGCATGGCCTTCTCAAATTTCTGGAATTGAAAAACTGGCAACAGCAGAATCTTTTGCACTTTGTACTCCTACAGGTTCAGGAAAAACAACGATAGCTGAGATTGCTATTTTACAAAGCTTATTTTCTGAAAGTACAAATTCTATTAATTTGAGCAATTCTGCTCCTTTAGTGATGTACTTAGTTCCTAGTAGGGCATTAGCGACAGAAGTTGAATCTAGCTTGTCTCGTGTTTTAAATCCGACTAACAATCAAATTAATAAAAATGTTGTAGTTACAGGTTTATATGGAGGAACAGATTGGGGACCAACAGATGTATGGCTAACATCAGAACAACCAACAGTTTTAATTTGTACTTATGAAAAAGCAGAAGCTTTGATGAAATTTTTGGGTGCTTTCTTTATTCGTAGAATTTCCCTGATTGTTATAGATGAAGCTCATGCAGTTCAATTTGATGGCAATAATAATTCTTTACAAAAATCTGAGAATAGATCCTTACGTTTAGAATCATTAAGTGCCAGATTATTTACCTATGTTGAACAAAATCATGCTCGAATTATTGCACTATCAGCAGTGGCTTCAAATACAGAAAGTGCGTTAGCCAATTGGATAGGAAACCAAAATAATGCAACTCCAGTAAAAACAGATTATAGAAGTACACGCCAATTAATAGGTTGTCTTGAATGCCTACCAGGAAGAGGATTTAGAATATACTATGATTTACTTGATGGTAGAAGATTAAGATTTGAAGAAGGTGGTGAAACTAATACACCTTTTATTCCACGACCTTTTCCAGTACATCCTCCTGCACCTCAATGGGAAAATAAAGGACCAGAAAAGCGTTTACGTCCTTATTTATTTTGGGCTGCCATGAACTTAGCTACACCAGATGAACAAGGAATAAGACGTGCTGTTCTTATTTCAATACCAGATAAAATAGGAGGTTATGCTGAAGACTTTATCAAATTACTGGATTCAACATGGTCACAAATAGAAATACCTTCATTTTTTCAAGAACCTATAGAACAAGATAAACTTGATATTTTGCAAAAGTGTTTACGAGCTTGTGAAGATTATTTTGGCACAGAATCACGTGAATATAAGCTGCTAAAGAAAGGAGTAGTAGTACATCATGGAAAAATGCCTGGTTTAATGGCTAGATTGCTGATTGACATCATAGAAGAAAGAATTGTACATTTAGTTTTGGCAACCTCAACTCTCTCTGAAGGCGTTAATCTTCCATTTGAAACAGTATTAATTCCTAGTTTAAGACGTGGCAGTGGAGAACTAAATATTAGTGAATTTGCTAATTTAGTTGGTCGCGCTGGAAGACCTGGATTTGGCACAGAAGGACGTAGTTTAGTGTTACTTAGTGATTCTTCATCAACAGAATGCAGTCACGAACAAGCACGCAAAAGATATCGGTCTTTAATAGGAGAATTAGAGAACCAAACACAAGCAAATCCACACAATGCACATCCTATAAGTCCTCTGGCAAAATTAATACTATGCTTGGAAGATAAATGGCAAGAAATATCTAGTTCTAACAAACAAGATGATTTTTTAACCTGGCTGGAAAAAACTGCGCCACTTTACTCTGATAATAATCTATCAGAATCGGAATCATCAGCTATTGAAACTCTGGACTCACTAGATATTTTTATACTATCTGCAATTGTTGAAATTGAAAATTTAGCTGCTAAAGATTTAAGCTCTAATGAATTAGAAGAACAATTGCAAAAAATTTGGCAACGAAGCTTTGCCTATTTTGCAAGTAACGAACAGGAAAGACTAGAAAAGTTATTTATTAAGCGAGGTATTGCACTAAAAACAGCAATTTATAGTAATTTTTCACAGCGTCGGCGTTTGTATCGCACTAGTCTACCACCACGTGATGGAAATCAACTTTTAAATCTCTATCCTCAACTTAAAGAGCAATTATCTATGGGTGGGGATTATGCTATTTGGACAGCAGAACAACGCTTTAAATATGTTGAAGATATAGTTAGCAGTTTAACTCATCTATCTAAGTTTAAACTAAATGAGCCAAGAGGAAATGTTTCCTGGAATGAAATACTACACTGGTGGCTTGACCCTAAGACGGCAGATAAACAACCAACCCGAACTCAAATTTCAGATTGGCATTCATATACTAATCAAAATTTTGTATATAGATTTAACTGGGGTTTAGGAAGTATTATAGCACTAGCAATGCATGAAGCTTTTGGTGGTGAGTTAGTTAAATCGTCTCTCGAAAACTGGTCACAAACTGGGCTACCTTGGATTGTTTTTTGGATGAAAGAACTTATTGTTTGGGGAACATTAGATCCAGTAGCTGCATACTTACTTGCTAAAGTAGAAGAAGTAGTAACTAGAAAAAAAGCTGAAGAATTAGCACAAAATTACTATTTGTACATTAGCGAAAGAGAAACAGAACCAAATGAATATCTTAATGCAGTAAATATCAAAAATTGGGTAGAACGACGATTTTCTAGTCCTGAAAAAAGATCTTCAGTAAAGCTAAAACCACCTAGTACAATGAATGTAACATTACTGAAAGATTTCAGTAAAGCTCCAAGTAAAAATTGGAGAGTAGTACCTGTAGAAATTGATGATAATATTCAGTGGTTTGACTTAGCGGGTTTTCCCCTTGCAGTTTGCCAAAAGCCTGAAAATTGGCAGTCTGATTTTTTAAACACCTACGACTTCATACTTGAGGCTGAAAATAAAATAGTTTCATCAAAGATTTATGTTTGACCTGTTAAAGCTGAAAACCTGTCACCTGCTATAAACAATTGCTAATGGTGCGTTATGGATTTACTCCTCACGCACCCGACATAATACTATTTCCTCTATCTCATATTCTGCTTTTTCTCAGCTTTAGGATCACGATTGGCCACAGCAGCTAATTCCGCATCCATTAAGGTTTTCCCAGTTGCAGCTAAGTATACATCATCTAAACTCGGACGAGATTGGGCGATACCGAAAATTGGTAAATTGGCATGATTTAACACCTGTTGAATTGTGATTAAAACGTCATTTTGCGGTGTAACTACCAAATTTAGGGAGTTACCCTGGGCGCTATTAATGATAATTTCTTGCACAAAAGGTAAAGCTGCTAACAGGTTTTTGGCAGTTTCGGCCTCTTCTGGAGGTGAAAATTCGCGGATTCTTAAAGTGATGCGATCGCCTCCCACCTGATCTTTTAACTGAGAAGGTGTACCATTAGCAATAACCAAACCTCTATCAATAATTGCCACTCTATCAGCTAAAGCGTCAACTTCTTCCAAATAATGGCTGGTAATTACCACAGTAGTTCCCCCAGCCCGCAATTGACGCAAGAAATCCCAGACTACAACCCGGCTTTCAATATCTAACCCTACCGTTGGTTCATCTAATACTAAAACATCGGGTGCATGGAGTAAACCCGCAGCCAAATCTAACCGCTTCCGTAAACCACCAGAATAAGTGCCAGTTTTTTTATCTGCGTATTCTTGTAAACCCAGTAAATCGAGAATAGCGTTAATTCGCTGTTTGATCACCTTACCAGGAAGATGATAAAGGGCGGCTTGTAACTGTAGTAACTCCCGGCCAGTCAAGACCTTATCTAAAGCTACTTCCTGGGCTACATAACCCAGCCTTTGACGGGCTAATTTGGGGTGATCTAGTACCGAAATCCCTGAAACTTCAATTTTGCCAGTATCAGGGGTTGTTAGCGTACACAAAGCCCGGAGAGTGGTCGTTTTCCCCGCCCCGTTTGGTCCTAGCAGTCCAAATATTTCTCCTGGTTGCACTTGAAAAGAGACATCCTGGACTGCGACCACATTACCGTAGCTTTTTTTGAGATTTTCGATGAAAACGGCGGCAGCCATGACAGCTATAATCCTTAACTATACAATTCGCAACAATCTATTTTCTATTGTACAAGTTGAGCGATCAAAGATCCCTGACTTCTTAAAGAAGTCGGGGATCTCAATGGAAGTTAGTCGGAAATACCTGCATCTCGAAGGCGTTTTTCTAACTCTTGCAAGCGTTTTAAGGCAGTTTCTTTTGCAAGTCGTTCTTGATTAGCTTCTTGTTGGGCAGTTTCCCTAGCAAGTCGTTCTTGCTCCTTAGCAAGTCGTTCTTGTTCCTTAGCAAGTCGTTCTTGTTCCTTAGCAATTCGTTCTTGTTCCTTAGCAAGTCGTTCTTGCTGCACTAACTCAGAACCCCAAAGTAGCAAATTACCATCTTGATTCCACCAACGTAACCAGTAACCTTGACGGTTTTCGCGTTTTCCGGGCCAAACACCAATAAATAATTCCATTTCAGTTAACCAGTAACGGTTATTTTCATCTGGAGATCGTAATTTATAGTGTCCATTTTCATGCAAATGAAATATTTCTAATTCACCGATATCTGGTTGAAAAATGATGTAGTTAGGAACTTGTAAAACTTGTTCATAATAAAACCATTTTCCGGGGGGATAAGTGTGTTTATTAGAATATTCACTACCATCGCTATCAGAAAGAAATTCCATGACCACCGCAGGAATTTGTCCCTGTTTATGGGGGGTGTAACTGCGTTGGATTTCTTCTCTAGACACTGTAATTTGCGGCACGTAAGCCCAGTCAGGGGCTTTGATGACAAATTTACCATTTACGGTGGCACAGATGCCGTAATTGGTAGTAGCGAGGGCAGTTTCTGGAAGTTTACCAGCCAGTTCTAGGCTTTCCGTGAGCGCTGCTGCTAGACTGGGTTGATTGACATTATCCACAGGTTCATCGTCTAAAATGAAGTCTTCGGGTAATAGTTCCCAAGTGATTTTGGTGGTCGAAGCACTTACAACCATAGGAAACACAAATAAGGGATTAAATTCTAGTATAGCTTGTGATGGATATGACAATTATAAAATTCCTCCCATAGCTGGTCAAGAATTTTGGGATATGATTCATCTTGAATATGATCATGAATTTGCTGAGTTATTTGCAAACTAAATTCTCTAAAGAAAATAGAGAGAGTTGTTCAGTAACTTCTTTGCCTTTTGGTTGATTTCCCTGCATTAAATAAATCAGATATTCACCCAGTTCTTTAGCAAGCAATACCGGAACTGCATTACCAATTTGTTTGTATTTAGAACTTATCGAACCATGAAAAATCCAATCATCAGGAAAAGTTTGAATTTTCGCAGACTCGCGCACAGTTAAAGGACGAAGTTCCACAGGGTGACACATATCTGTAGCTTTTTGTTGGGGACTGGTTGTGATAGTTGGTGAAGGTTTATCCCAAGATAATCTTCTGTAAAAACCGACTTTTCCCCCACCAGAATTATAAGCACCTCCCATTGCTTCCTTCTGTAATTCTTCTGGTAAATTTTTCCAATTTTGTCCTGCTGCTAATAATCTTAAAAACTTGAGCCGATTTTCTGAATAACTAATAAATTCTGGTTCAATATCTACAAAATCTGTTAACGCATCTTTTAAAGTTCTCCACTTTGGTAAAATTTTCCCATCTTTACTATATTTAGCTAGAGGAAATGTAGCAGTTTCACCATCTCTAGAACCAATAAAAAATACACGGGATCTATTTTGGGGAACACCATAATCTGCGGCTTCTAATAGGTTATAAACTACGTTATATCCTAATTGCTTCATTTCCGCTAAAACAACTTTCAAAGCTGCACCATTCATTTCATCAAGTTCTAAAGCTGGGTAATCTTTTCCTCTTTGATTAATAGGACGATGACGCAAAGAAGCAGAAAGTAATCCTCTGACATTTTCCATTAAGAAAAATCGGGGTTGGACTTCTTTGACAATGCGGATAAAATCCATAAATAAACTCCCCCGTGGGTCCATAACTGAACCCCGTTTTCCTGCGGTGCTAAAAGGCTGACAAGAAGGACCACCGGTAACTAAATCTATTTCTCCTGGAAGTAAAGCACGACCTAAATTTAAAACTCTTCCTCCTTCTTCTAGTAATTCTTGGGAAGAAACTTTTTCTAATTCTCTGGGAATAGCACTTTCTTGGAGATGAGGTCTATTAAGCGCAATTGTTTTAACTGCATCTTTATCTTTTTCAACTACACTAACAGTATGAAATCCTGCTTGTTCTAGTCCTAAATCTAAGCCATAAGCACCTGTGAATAAGGAAATGCAAATAGATTGATTATTGATCATTGTGCGAGGATAATTTATTGAGATGATGTATTATAGCTAAAAATGCTAAATTAGATAAAAATCAGGACGTGATAATTTATGAATACGGAATCTGGAATCAAATTAGAGCAAGATAATAAATCTCATATTCCCGTTACAGAGTTACATCAAAAAATAGATGCTGGTGTGAAATTTGCTATTGCAAATGCTATAGAAAGACATCGCAGGTTAGGAGAATCAATTAGTATTTTGCGAGATGGTAAAATTGTGACTTTGACAGCAGATGAAATACCACATCGTGATGTTAAGCCTAGCGTGTAGTCATTAGCTAATTGCAAATGTAAATAGATTAACTTTTAAGCGGGCTTAGATGCAAATAAAAAAATGGATTGGTAAAAGTTTATCTTAGTATAAGAGTTTTATACCAATCTGCTAGATACAAAATTTTATTAAAATAGTATGATGATTACTCCAATTTAAAATACAATAGTATCGTGTACTCTGTAGAAAACAAAGTCTTATGGTTAACGTTATCCGAGGGGATATAAATAACAAACCAGTTTCTTCTAGAAAACTGGCTAATTATTTTGAAAGAAGAGACGATATTGATGGAAATTTATATCTAGGATACCCAATAATAGGAACATCTCAAGGTGGTTATCAAATTGATGCTCTTTTAGTATCCAGACAGCATGGTGTGATTATTTTCAACATTATTGAAGGAACTCAGCTAAGTATAGAAACAGATGTAGCTGCACAGGATGAGAGTTTCACTAAAGTTCAAGCAAAATTACTTAATAATCAGAATCTTCTTAAAAAAAGAGAACTAATGGTACACATAGGTGTACTAACATTTGCACCTGCTTTGACTCATAAACCAGAGAATATTGCAGAGGATTATGATCTTATAACTAATGACTTGGAATTAAAGGAGTATTTAAATTCTCAACATTGGCAAAACAGTGAATATTTTGAACAGCTTAATTCAGTGATACAAGCTATAACTTCCATTAGAAAAACTAAGTCGCGTAGCTATGTTCAACTAGAAGATTCTAGAGGTGCAAAACTTCGGAAATTAGAAGATTCAATCGCTAACTTAGATCATCATCAAAGTGCTGCTGTACTTGAAACTGTTGAAGGTGTACAGAGAATTAGAGGTCTTGCAGGATCAGGTAAAACAATAGTTCTAGCCCTTAAAGTTGCATATTTACACGCCAAGCATCCTGATTGGAATATTGCTGTCACCTTTAATACTCGTTCATTAAAAAATCAGTTTAAGAAATTTATTACCAATTTTTGTATTGAAAAGATAAGTGAAGAGCCAGATTGGGAAAAAGTTAAAATTATCCATGCTTGGGGAAGTCCATCAACATTAACAGACGGAATTTATTATGAAATTTGTACAAGGCATAATATAGAATTTAGAGACTTCAAGACAGCCCAAAGAATGGCTAGTGTCTATGGAGAAGAATTTGATATAGTTTGCGAAGAAGCATTAGATAAAATCAACAACTTTGAACAGTATTATGATGCAATACTAATTGATGAAACACAGGATTTTTCTGAACATTTTTTGCAACTTTGTTACAAAATTCTCAAGCAGCCAAAAAGACTAGTTTATGCTTACGATGAATTACAAAGTCTTAACAATAAAAACATGGAATCTCCACAAATTATCTTTGGAAATGATAAGTATGGTAATCCCAATGTTCAACTTCAGAATAAACCAGGAGAAGCAAAACAAGACGTAATATTAGAAACCTGCTATAGAAACTCAAGACCAATTTTAAGTTCTGCACACGCATTAGGTTTTGGCATATACAGAAACCAAGGATTAGTCCAGATGTTTGATGATGCTGGACTATGGAGAGATATTGGTTATGAAGTAGAGGAAGGACAGTTAGAAGATGGACAAAATGTAAAGCTAAGTAGAAATAACAATACTAGCCCTTTATTCCTAGAAAATCACTCAGATATTGAAGATTTAGTTATATTTAAATCATTCAATAATAACCGTGAACAAACTGAATGGTTAGTCAATGAAATAGAAAAGAATCTTAAAGAAGATGAATTAAAGTATGATGACATAATGGTTATTCATTCTGACCCCTCCACAACTAGAGAGGCTGTTGCTAATGCGAGAACTTTATTGTTCCAAAAAAAGATTAATTCTGAGATAGCTGGAGTCACAAATTCACGTGATGAATTTTTTAGTGAAGAAGCAATTATTTTTACAGGTATATACAGAGCTAAAGGAAATGAAGCAGCAATGATATATTTTATTAATGCTCATAAGTGTTTCTCTGGTTCAGAACTTGCTAAAAAACGGAATATCTTATTTACTGCTATGACAAGAAGTAAAGCTTGGTTAAGAGTCTTGGGTTATGGTGAAGACATGAAAGGTTTAGTCGCAGAATTTGAAGAAGTTAAAAGCAGAAACTTTGTTCTTGAATTTACCTATCCCACAGAAGAAGAACGTAGGAGAATGAATATTATCAATAGAGACAGAAGTCCTCAAGAGCGTGAACTTAGAAATCAGCGACAAATAAGTTTCAAAGAATTAGTTACATCTTTAGAGAAAGGTGAAATCAGTACAGACGATTTACCTGAAGAATACTTAGAGAAATTTAAAAACTATCTACCTAAATCATGATTAGTCATCAAGAGATTTTCAAAGAAATTAATACTATTACCGAAAAGCTAATAGAAATTAGTTTATGCGATCAACAAAATTTTCCCTCATCTACACCTATTGGTAAAGATAGTTATCAAATTGCATATTCTGATATGCAGGATCTCTCAATTGCACTGAAAAATATTGATTACAAAGATATATATCATAAATTAGACAAAGGTAAGAACTATAATTTTAAAATGATTGATGGTGCATTAATACAGCTTTTGTATACTTATGAGAAATCCGAGTTAGTTTCTCATAGACTTGCATTTTTACCATCACCATTTTTGGAAAATTTTCAGAATGATCCTGAACTATACGAAACAGACGAAATATATGCGGACATTCTAGCAAAGAATATAGTACCTGTACCCATTAGATTTGACTATGATCCAAAGAATTATAAAGAATTAGAACATCCCAGGTGTCATTTAACTTTAGGACAATTTGAAAATTGTAGAATACCCGTTTGTTCTCCAATTACACCAAATACTTTTATATCCTTTATTCTTCGCAGTTTTTATAATACCGCTTTTAGAAAATTTACAGATAAACTTAATTTATCAAGCAAGCTTTTCAATGAAACAATAACAGTTGCAGAGAAAAAAGTATTACATATAGCTATTTATTAGAAATTCGTGAAAAACAATGGAGAGACTGGTAATGTTGATGTTACTATTTCAGCTTTATCACTCAGTATTACTAAACCAGGAAACTGGATTTTAATTCCCAATAATTTACATAAACCTCTTGAGCAGATGTTGGCTGTAATTAAAGGTAGTAAAAATGAATTGCAGTCTCGCAATTTTGGTAATTTTATTAATACTTCAAAATCTAGAGTTATCATGAAAAAGTATGGTTTTATTTTACCTGGAGAAACTCCTATTAAATAAAAATTATTAAAAAATAAGCTCGTAGTGGATACTAAACTACCAACTACGAACTAAAAATCAATCCTAGTATTTTCGAGCTTGATAAAAATATGCTACATTAAATCTAAATAGTAAAATACTAATCCTATATAAACAAAATGCAAACTAATCAATATCCCTTCGCTCAAGAATTGATTACTGATATTGAAGGTAATATCAGAAAAGTAGTCATTGATTTTCAAGACTATTTACGGTTGATAGAAGCTATAGAAGATGAAGGACTTATTCTAGCCATGAAAGAAGTAGAAAATGAGACACCATTACATTTACATGAAGCTTTAGCGGAATTAGAAAAAGAGTGAATACCCAGTATCTACCAAGCTTTATTAAAGATTTAAAAGCACTTAAAAGTACACCTTACTATGAGTCTATTAAGAAATTTGCTTTTGAAGAAATAATCAAAATATCAAGTTTTGCAGAAATCACAAATATCAAAAAGCTTCAGGGATATGATAATGCTTATCGGATTCGTATAGGTGATTATCGTCTTGGTATTATTTTCGATGGTGAAAC